>Ga0209636_10004716_pt1 | contig 13922 bp, 10 predicted proteins | sample DeeMarSWOR152_54_FD_187464 | JGI IMG/M metagenome (GOLD analysis project Ga0209636, IMG submission 187464) | Marine sediment microbial communities from White Oak River estuary, North Carolina - WOR-1-52-54 (SPAdes) (version 2) | ecosystem: Environmental > Aquatic > Marine > Intertidal zone >...
AGCGCCATAGTAAACACCAATCGCTTCTGCGGCCTCCGAGGGATCCAGCTCCCACTCTGTCCAGTAGACGACGTCCCCGGTGTTGCACGTAGCGGTCTGTTTTTCCCGGGGAATATTTCGCTTGGTCTTGATGGGAAAGTTGAATTCCCGTCCGCACCAACGTGAATGATAGACGGTGACCTCCAGCGGGAGGATCTCGAGGAATCCTTCTACAGATTTGGGGGCCACATCGGGCATTAACTCAGCGATTAATTCGCCTCCCCGCTCGAATCGAAACACGATCTTTTCTGGCATCCTCCCCCCTTAATGGTCTTTCTTCATTTTGTTTCTCAATTCCTCGGTGGCTTGGCCATCCACTTTCATCGTTGCTTCATCGATGATGACGCCGTACTCCTCTCTTGCCTTTGCCAAGGATACATATCCGTCGATGGCGTCCCGGAGAACCTTTTTGGGGTCCCGCTCAAGCGGTGACCCGTAGCCACCTCCCCCGCCGCCTTGAAAGCTCACAACTTCGCCCTTCTTCAGTGGCAGGTTGGAAATTTTTCGCCACCGCTCTTCGCTGCCGTCGCTTCGATACACCACGGTGATGTTAGTATTCCCGGGTTCCCCGCCAAACAGACCCCATGGTGGCGTGTATTTCACCCGGTCTGTGGTCACGGTCAACCCGGCGTCAAAGCCGAGCCGGTAGTCCCGCCTCACCCCGAGTCCGCCGCGATACTTGCCAGCGCCGCCAGAGTCTTGAGCCAATTCAAACCGCTCAACCCGCCACGGATAGCGCACCTCAACGACTTCAGCCGGCACGTTATACGTGTCCCCGAGGGTCATGGAGAACAGGGCGGCCTCGCCATCCTCGGTCGGTTTCCCGCCGTATCCACCGGCGTCGGCCTCCGCACACACGTAGTACTTGCCGGATTTTGGATCGATTCCGTAGATGAAGTTGGCCATTGCATCGCCAAAGTGCCCCCCACGCACCCGATCAGGGATGGCCGGGGCCAGAGCCTTGAGAAACAGATCCGGAATCGTTGTTGACGGCGTCGGCCACATGGCACAGGCAGCGGGAAAACGAGGTTTCAGGAAGCTGCCTTCTGGAATGATGATCTTCAATGCCCGAAAGAAGCCCTCATTGCTTGGCAGGTGCGGGGTAGTCACGATTTTGAACGCATAGCGAGACGCAGAGATCGTCGATGGCTCAGGAGTGTTCATCGGACCGCGGTTTTGCGGCCCTGTACCCGTGAAGTCCGCGATCATCTCGTCATCTTTTACGGTGATCGTCAACTTAAGGATCAGTTTGTCGTCCAACGGGGCGTCGTCGTTGCCATCGCCATCAAGAATCGCTTCTGCGGGGTAAACTCCGTTAGGAATCCGACGGACCGCCGCTCTGGCCATCCGCTCCCCTTGTGCCAGGATCTCCTCCAGCGCACCCAACGTCACTTTGAGGCCGTAGGTTTCGATAACCTCGCAGAAGCGTTGACTTCCCTTTCGAACTGCAGCCACCATTGCGCGGACGTCCCCTAACACGGCATCCGGTACGCGGGTATTCGCCCTGACCAGACGAAATACATCCTCGTTAGGTTTGCCCTCAATCATCAACTTAACCGGGGGTAACCGAAACCCTTCCTGGTACACCTCGGTCGTGTTGCTATACCACCCCCCGGGATAGATCCCGCCCATATCGACGGTGTGGCCGCGAAACGCCGCCCAACCACGGATCCTACCTTCATAGAAAGCGGGACAGAGCGCAACGAGATCGGGGCAGTGTGTCCCCCCACCGTTGTAGGGATCGTTGCATAGAATGACGTCCCCGTCTTTCAGGTTATCACGCCCAATGGTCTCATACGTCGATTGAACGGCATAGCCTAGATTGGCAAGAAAGATCGGCAGCCCCGGCGTTTCCGCAATCAAGTTGGCTTCGGAGTCCAAGATGCCACAGCTGAAGTCGACTACTTCATAGAGAATTGGGCTGTACGCAGCTCTTTCCACCGTCCTTCGAATATCGCGACTAGCTGCAATCAGACGATTTCGGATCACTTCGAGCGTAATTGGGTCTGGCTTCATCGCCCCTCCTTATCCAGCGAAATGATGAGGTTGCCATATTTGTCAACGCAGCAGGCTTGGTTTTCTTCTACGACGGTGGTGGCTGTGGCCTCCTCGATGATCGCGGGCCCCCGAAGCATGTTTCCCGAAAGAAGCTGATCCCGTCGGTAGATTGTAAACATCTGGAAATCGTTGTTTCCTACGTAAACCTTTCGTTCTCCAAGGCGGGCGTCGGAAGGGGGCATTTCATCCCCTTTGGCGATGATCTCCAACACCGGTTTGGTGACCCTGCCGATGCCGATAACTTTGAGGGAGACGATCTCTTTGGGTTCTTCCGGGGCGTTGTGTCCGTATACACGAAGATGGCGATCGTCGAAACGCTCGTTGAGGACCGGTTTGTCCTCTTCGCGTATTGTGGAAGGTGCGGAAACGCTCAGGGTATGCTCTTGCCCAGCATATCGTAGATCTAGTTCATAAGATATCACGATGCTTGATTCTGGGATGTGCTCGCGGGTAAAAAGCTCCTTGACGCGTTTCTCCAACGTCCTGAATAATTCGTTGATTTCATCCACTCCCGCGGTGTCCACTGGCGCAATGTAGGTTTGGCCAAAGTCGTGTCGCAAGTCTGCCATCAACATCCCCCAAGCCGAGAACACGCCGGGAGATGGAGGAACGATGACCGTTGGAATATGGAGGTCCTCGGCGATCGCCGTGGCATGAATCGGGCCCGCACCCCCGAATGCGACCATTGCGAATTCCCTGGGATCATAGCCCTGCTTGACCGTCATTGATTGCAGCAACCCTGACATGTTTGTGTTGACGATCTTAATGATCCCCAGTGCGGCTTCATCGACACTGAGCTCAAAGTGGTCGGCCACCTTCTGGATTGCTTGTTGTCCGAGTTGGGGGGAGACTTCCATTTCACCACCAAGGAAGTACTCAGGATTGAGGATTCCCAACTGGAGGTTGGCATCGGTGACCGTTGGTTCCTGTCCACCCAGCATGTAGCAGGCAGGGCCTGGATCCGCTCCGGCGCTTCTTGGTCCGACGTGCATCGCCCCTGCCTCGTCAATCCAGGCGATGCTACCACCGCCGGCCCCGATCTCCCGGAGATCGACCACCGGCAGCAGGATGGGGCGACCCTCAACGACGTATTGATCGGCGGTTTCCGGTAGACCGCCTGTGATGATGGATGTTTTGGCGGTCGTCCCTCCCATATCGTAGGTGATCACGTTCTCGTAACCGATCATGCTGGCCAGTTGCGCCGCTCCGATGGCGCCTCCCGCTGGCCCCGACTCCACCATCGCGATGGGAATTTCCCGCGCAACAGGGGATGCCATGACACCACCGTTCGACTGCATGACCTGAAGGACGTTCTTGAACTGACGCTTGGTGAGTTCTTCTTCTAAGCTGTTCAGATACCCTTTTACGACAGGCATTACGTAAGCATTCTGCGCAGTGGTGCTGGTCCGCTCGTATTCGTAGTAGCGTCTTGTGATCTGATGGGAGAGTGCCACTGTTGCTTCTGGGTAGTGCGCTATCAAGAACTTGCCGATTCTTTGTTCATGGTCTGGATTGGCATAGCCATTGAGAAGACACACAGCGATCGCTTCGATGTTCTTTTCCTGCAAATACTCAACGATCTTCGATAGGTCTTCTTCAACTAGAGGGACCAGAATTTCTCCGTCTGGCCCGATCCGCTCATTGACCTCCAATCGGAGATGCCGCGGGATCAGAGGGGTGGGTTTCCTATACAGAGCATTGTACATCTCCGTGCGGTTGCATCGCCCGATTTCCAGCACATCTCGAAACCCTTTTGTGGTAACGAGAGCGGTCTTTGCTCCATTTCCCTCAATCAATGCATTGATCACGACGGTTGTTCCATGAGCCAAGAACGAAACGTCGCTTAGTGGGATGTCAAATTTCTCGATGCCTTCGATCGTACCGATAGCCGGGTTATCTGGTGTGGAAGAAACCTTGCTGACTTCTATTTTGCCCGTGGTTTCATCGAGCAACACACCATCGGTGAACGTACCGCCCACATCCGTACAGAGTCTATACATCATCGCCTCCGGACATTGTTTTCTATGGCTATTGCTTGGATTTGACGGCAATCCTTCTTGCTGTTCTGCTGCTTGCGCCCTCGTTTCTGATGCCCATACGCAATCTTGGAACCTTTGCAGTCTGCGCCCAGAGCACTGTGGCTCCTTCCTCGTTGTTCGTTTCGCAAACATGGGGGGTGACTGATAACAAGTGGTAACTATCCCCAGGGCCAAGGTTATACGTCTCCTGACCGATCGTTAGCCTGACGCTCCCTTCTAGGACATAACCGAACTCTTCTCCCTCATGCGAGGTGGGGGGATTGTGACAGCCAGGGGACATCTCCCCGATGAGGATCTCAAAATGCCGGTCGGGGAAATCTCCACTTAAGAACAGGTACTTAATCGATGTATCCGACAGATTGATGTGGGATTGATTCTCGTCTTCGGGGCTCTGGGACGACTTGATCTGTGAAAAACTTGATCGATCAGCGCGGACGTTCTCCTCACGCAGGAGGCTAAGCGATTTCGCATACTTCGCCGTTTGTACCCAAAGGACCTTGGCACTCTCTTCATCACTTGTTTCGCAGCCGTGAGGGGTGCTTGCAACTAGGTGATAGCTATCGCTAGGACCGAGGGCATACGACTCCTCACCGATCGTTAGCCTGACTTGCCCTTCGAGGACGTAACCAAACTCTTCTCCCTCATGAGACGTAGGGGGATTGTGATAACCGGGCGACATCTCGCCGATGAGCACCTCAAATTGTCGGCCAGGAAAGCCTCCGCTCAAAAAGCGGTATTTGATCGATGTATCCGACAGATTGATGTAAGGTAGATTATCGCCTTTGGTAATTTCAGGCGGCCTTGGATCGGCAAGAAATGCCATGCCCGGTCCATCGGAGAGGATGAGTAGGTCAGGGAGCGAAACGTCCAATGCTGTGCAGATAGCACGCAACGAGGGGATGGAGAAGGAGGACAGGCCCCGCTCTATCTGAGAAAGAAAACTTACTGAGAGGTTACATTGCTTTGAGAGTTCTTTTAAGGTCAATTCTCTTTGCTGGCGTATAGTGCGGATTCGACGGCCAAGCTCGGGGAACCTTTCACTCGCCATGTAATTAGCCTACCGTGAGCAGTGAAAGAAGTCAAGTATTTGTGAAATTGGTTTCTTAATTAGTGAATTCGGCAGGGTTGTATGGGGTTGCAGACCGTGTGTGCCGCTAGAATACTGTCACAAGCATTCTAACAGAGGCTCGTGCGAGCTGATGTAGAACGCATCTGAAGAGGGCTCAACTAACGATAGTTGCTTCAAGAGAGCAAATTATCTCTGGGCGCTGCTAGCACATCCTCCTCTCAAGATCACTCTGTCCTTTCCGGGCTCGAGGAATGATCCTTGCTCCATCCCCTTTCCTTCTGCGGATTGAGTTGTTGCAGAACGTTTGCTAGCCAATGGCCGTAGGCGACCACCCGGAAGTCATTTTTGAGCGGACGATGGCGACTGGCCTCTCGGTGGAAGCGCAGACTCGCACCCTGCTGATGGCTGGACTGGCGCCGTTGATCGATATTCCGCCGACTGATTGGGTGTTGGAGTGAGCCTAGTAACCGTTGCCCTCGGAGCCGCGGCCATTCTTCCACTCCTGTGAGTGAGAGATGCGACCCTCACACCAGAGGAAGTCCTCCGGGAAGGTGGGGGCGATCGTTGAAACTCTACGTTGGAATTCGTGTAGATAGGGACGTAGAATCGCTTGCAAGGAGGAGATGGTGAAGCGTTTTATTTCTCTCTCCAGTCTTTTGATCGGCCTGTTTGTAGCGGGAGTAGTGCACGCTAAGCCGGATCTTGTCGTCTCTGATATCGCCTTGCAGCCAGCGAGTCCTGTTGCCAGCGAGGCTGTGACGATTTTGGCCACGATAAGGAACGCAGGAACGCGTGACGCTGACAGAGCATTTTTTGTCCGATTCACCATGAATCGCGTGCAGATTGAAACCCCAACGGTTCCGGATGGCCTCGAGGCCGGCCACTCCAAAACGGTTTTTGTAATCTGGGGGGCGGAAGTAGGTACCCACACGATTATGGTGGAGGTCGATCAGCCGTTTGACAAGATCGATGAATCGAACGAGACGAATAACTCTCTCGTTGCCACGCTCGCTGTCCCAATGAGTTCTACCTTGGCTTCTCACCTTTCCACGCTCAAGGTGGCCGTAGCCAGGTTTGATGATCGAAGCGGTTCTGGATTCATCAATGTTGGTGAAGGGGTAGCCGACGCGTTGGTTGAGCGGTTGGTAGAAAGCGGGGTGCGAGTTCTGGAGCGAAGCGAACTTGAGGCAGTCATGCAAGAGCGTGGGCTAAACCCCTTTTTGACTGCGGACCTTGCAGCAGCTGGACAGAACCTCGGTGCCGACCTGTTGATTGTTGGTTCCGTCAACAAGGTGAATGTGCAGCAGGCCTCGCTAAGCCTTGGGCTCTTCAGCTTCAGTAGCGCCTCGGTGGAGATGGGCATCTCGGCTCGATTGGTGAACGTTTACACCACTGAGATCGAGAAGGCCGTCTCTGCCGAAGGGAAAGAGGAAGGAACAACAGGTTTCTCGGTTAGCACTGGAAAAATCCTTTCTTTGTCGCCATTGGCCTCGACCGACGTGTGCTTGGGCGGATTGCGTTCAAACAAGTCCTCCTATTCCATCGGTGAAACCGTGCACATCGGCTACCGGAACCCGGGGAAAGCGGCGTGGTACACGGTTGAGATTAATACTATCGGAGGTCAATTCATCAAGTGGCTCGACTGGCAATATATTTCCCCAGGCGGCTGTGGAAAGTGGTTGTGGGACCAGCGTGACATGTGGAACGCGCAGATGAGTCCGGGGATGTACATTGCAAAGCTGTGGGACGGTGCGGCGTATATCGCCACGGTCAATTTTCAGATTAAGCTTGGGAGCGGACTGGCACCTACCCCGCTTGATGAAATCACAGTGGGGACTCATCAATTTGCTGACACGATTGTTGGAAGGGCCACCGATACAGCACTAAACCAGCTCGTCTCCGAACTCATTCGTGGGATGGAAGAGGTCGCTCCCAAGGTCATTGCCGCCAAGGAATCATTGCCGGTTGCAAGACCTGAGTTTGAGCAAAGGGAGGGACAGATCGCAGCGATCCTTGCCGATGGACGTGTCGTGATCAACCTGGGCACTTCATCTGGAGTGAGCAAACGCGATTTCTTCGAGGTGCTTGATACAAGGAATCTCGTCAGCGACCCTGCAAGTGGGGTGATCCTCACCTACGATCTCTTTGATGTAAAAGGAGAGATTGTCATCGTTGAGGTTCGCGATCGAATCTCCTATGGCTTGAAAATGTCCGATTTCGTTCCGTTAGTTGGTGATGTAGTCCGTTTATCAACCCGCTAGTGATTTTGTGCCCGAGCCAGAATCGGATAGACTTTGCCAGGATGTCGCTTCGATTGCATTGTGTTGGGTGTCTGTTCATCGTGAGTGATTCTCTCGCCAGTGGAGCAGAGAGCTTCTGTTTCAACCTTCAAATCCCGCTTATTGCTGAGGGCAAACAGCGGGGGGGAATCGTTGGAAAGATCCTTTATTCACCGGCGTCCGGGGCGCCGTTTCTCACCCATGAGGGCGGGTGGTCTCTCCGGTGAGTTCTCTGTTTGGCACTGACGGTGTGAGGGGAAGGGCGAACGAAGACCTCTCTCCTGAGTTGGCCCTGTCCCTTGCCCGCGCCGTTTCCGCGACCCTTGTCCCTACAGGGGGACGGATCATCATCGGGAGGGATACACGGGTGAGTGGCCCGATGCTTGAAGGGGTACTTGCCGCCGGCTTTGCTGCGTGTGGGTGCGAGGTGTTCCTTTCAGGGGTGATCCCCACACCAGCCATCTCCTATTTGATTAAGGATGAACGCGCCGAGCTGGGTGCAGTGATTTCTGCTTCACACAACCCCCCTTCGGACAACGGGATCAAGTTCTTCGATCGTCAGGGAATGAAGCTTTCCGTGGAGAAAGAACGGGCGATCGAAGAAGCGCTTGGTGTCACTCCTCGTCAGACAACGGCTGTTGGGAGGATCGTTCCGTTGGAGGCAGCGGCGACTCGGTATGCGGCCTTTCTTACTGGAGCGATCGAGATCGAGGAGGTCGACCTCTCGGGGCACACAATCGTGGTTGATTGTGCGTACGGCGCGACGGGGGCGATCGCCCCGCGCGTGCTGCGCCACTTCAACGCCACAGTGATTGAGCTTCACACCGCCCCTGACGGTGAGCGAATAAACCAAGATTGCGGCTCTACGCACCTCGATCCACTTCGGGAGGCTGTGCTGGCTCACCGTGCCGACTTGGGAATCGCCTTTGATGGTGACGGAGATCGAGTCCTCCTCGTCTCTTCCTCCGGGGAGACAGTCGATGGCGATCAAATGATGGGGATTGCTGCACTCCACATGAAGAGAAAAGGGACTCTCGACCCATTGCTGGTTGTGGCGACAGTGATGAGTAACCTCGGCCTCGAGCAGGCGTTGAAGCGGGAGGGAATCCAGATGGTGCGTACCCCTGTCGGCGATCGGAACGTGGCCCAAGCCATGGTTGCTTACAAAGCAAAGATCGGTGGCGAACAGTCTGGCCACATCATTCTCTCTGATCACAGCCCTACCGGAGATGGAATTCTCACAACGGTAAAGCTATTGGAAATTGCGCACGAGTGTGGGGTTAACCTACTCACTCTGGCAGAAGCGATACCACTTTTTCCGCAGCGGGTATGCAACGTGAGTGCTGAGAACCCAACAACACTTTTGCAGCAGGAGCCCGTAAAAAGGGCCATCGAGGAAGAGAGGAGGCGCTTAGGAGACGGAGGGAGGATCGTTGTTCGGCCCTCCGGAACACAACCGCTCATCCGGGTGATGGTTGAGGGAGAGGATGACGCCCTCTGCGAGCGATGCTGTGCCCGGATCGAGAAGACAATCAAGGGGCTTCGATGAGACCAGACGCTTTTTTGTCAAGGGCTAACCGAAGGGGTGAGAAAGCAAGAGCGGCCCTGATTGTGCCACTCTTCTACCGCAAAACGTTATTTATTTCAGTTCTTAGTCGGTGACCTCTTTAGCTAGCTGGTCTGATCCTCCTGGTCAGCGGAATCGTTGAACGGATACGACAACATCGGTTGACGCGCGGCACGGGTTTGGTCGAGTCGGCGCACTGGTGCGTGTTGCGGTGCGTCGTGCAAAAGCTGTGGAGCCTCCTTCGCCTCAACCGCAATCTGCTCCATCGCTTCAATGAATCGGTCTAGTGTCTCCTTTCCCTCGCACTCGGTCGGCTCGATCATGAGGGCCTCGGGGACGATCAGTGGGAAGTAGATCGTCGGCGGGTGGAAACCGTAGTCGATTAATCGTTTTGCAATGTCGAACGTGCTGATCCCTTCTGCGATTTCCTTACCAGAAAGGACGAACTCGTGCTTGCAGAGGTGATCGTAAGGAAGGCGATAGGTTTTCTTGAGGCGTTCCTGAAGGTAGTTGGCGTTTAACACCGCGTTTTCACTGACCGCACACAACCCCTCATCCCCAAGGTGTAGGAGGTAGGCGTAGGCCTTGAGGATCACCCCGAAGTTCCCGTAGAAGGAGTGAACACAGCCGATCGATTGGGGATAGTTCCAATCAAAGCGGTAGGTTTCATCCTCCTTGACGATCCGTGGCACCGGCAGGAACTGAACCAACTGCTCTGCCACAGCAACGGGTCCCGCACCGGGTCCGCCGCCACCGTGCGGGGTGGAGAGGGTCTTGTGCAGGTTGAAGTGGAAGATATCTGCCCCCATGTCACCGGGGCACGCTCGTCCGAGAAAGGCGTTCAGGTTCGCTCCGTCGAAGTAGCAAAGCCCGCCCGCCGCATGCACCATGTCCGTTACTTCGAGGATTCGCTCCTCAAAGATACCCAGGGTATTGGGAACGGTGAGCATGATCGCCGCGACGGTTTCATCGAGGGCCTTCTCAAGGGCAGCGAGGTTGACCATTCCATCCCCTCCGGAAGGGATCTCAGTGACGGAAAAACCGGAAAGGGCCGCCGAAGCAGGATTCGTGCCGTGTGCCGAATCCGGAAGAAGGATCCGCTTGCGGTTTTCCTCGCCTCGGTCCTCAAAATAGCGCTTCACGAGGAACATTCCGGTCAGCTCACCGTGTGCCCCGGCTGCCGGCTGGAGGGTGACGTCTGCCAATCCTGCGACCTTGCTCAGGAGCCCCGACATCTCAAAAAGCAGTTTGAGGCAGCCTTGAATAAGCTGCTCATCGGCAAGCGGATGCGCCTGAGCAAAGCCGGGGAGGCGTACCAGATCCTCGTTGATCTTGGGATTGTACTTCATCGTACAGCTTCCAAGCGGGTAGAACCCATCGTCGACACCGTAATTCAACTTGGAAAGACGGGTGTAGTGGCGCACGAGCTCCGGCTCGCTGAGACAGGGAATCCGTGGCGCAAGCTCACGTAGAAGCGAGGAAGGAATCAAATTCTCTTGGCCCTTCGTAGGGACATCGGGTGCGGGGAAGAGTCCCCCAATGCCTTCCGGTCGCTCACAATCGAAAATCGTGCTCATTGAATCCCTCCTAGAACGGTCACCAGGTGATCAAGTTCTTCGCTTGTTCGCTTCTCCGTGACCGCGAAACGAAGAGCCCCGGCCAACCCGACGTCAACCAGTGAGCGTTGATCCTCAACCAGGATCCCCTCCTCTTTCAATCGAGCACAGATTTTTTCTGGGTCGGCTGGAACGCGAACGGTGAATTCGTTGAAGAAGGGGGCCTTAAACGCAAGCTCGTAGCCAGAAAGAGCGGTGATCTGCTCTGCCAGGTAGTGAGCTTTTTCCAGGTTTAACTGGGCCAGCTTCTGCAGGCCGTCTGCTCCTAAGCTGGATAAGTACACAGTGGCAGCCAACGCGCACAGGGCCGAGTTGGTGCAAATATTGGACGTCGCTCGCTCGCGTCGGATGTGTTGCTCTCGAGTCTGAGCGGCCATGGTGTAACCAATCTTCCCTTCCGCATCGACCGTCTGTCCGGCGATCCGGCCGGGCATCTGCCGCAGGTAACGCTTACGAGTGGCAAACAAGCCAAGGAGGGGGCCGCCGAAAGAGGGAGAAAGCCCAAGGGGCTGGCCTTCGGCGACTACGATGTCCGCGCCGAATTGGCCAGGAGGGGCGAGTAGCCCGAGAGAAATCGGGTTTGTCACCACGATCAGCAGGGCTTCACCGGCTGCTCCTTTGAGCCCCTCCAGCTCCTCGATCACCCCAAATGCGTTCGGACTCTGAATGACGAGGCCAGAGAGCCCGTCTAGAATCGCCGCCGTATCGCTCTGGCCGTTCTTTGTGATGGGAAGCTCTACGACCTCGATTCCGGCCGCCCAGCAGTACGTGTCGAGTACCCGCCGATAATTCGGGAAGAGGGCCCTGCTAACAGCGATCCGTCGTTTGCCGGCAATTCGGTCAGCCATTAGTACCCCCTCGGCAAGGGCGGTTGCGCCGTCGTACATCGAGGCGTTGGCTACCTCCATTCCTGTCAGCTCGCAAATCAGCGTCTGGAACTCAAACATCACGGTGAGCGTGCCCTGGCTCACCTCCGGCTGATACGGGGTGTAGGCGGTATAAAATTCAGAGCGCGAGGTGATATGCGAAACGACGCTTGGGACGTAGTGATCGTAGATTCCACCCCCGAGGAAGGAAATACTTCCACAGTGGACTTCGTTAAAGGAAGCGAGCTTTTGCACGTTGCGGGCGACTTCCATCTCACTTTGGGCAGGAAGGCGAAGCGGCTGGAAGCAGTCCTCGATCGCTTGTGGAATATCGGCGAACAGCTCTTCCAACGAAGCAAGACCGACCGCCGCGAGCATCGCACGACGATCGGCATCGGTATTTGCAATGTAACGCATCGTAAGGCTATTTCTCAGCGAGATAGCGTTCGTAACTGGCTGCGTCAAAAAGGGCGTCTGCCTCGGAGGGGTTACTTGCTTCAAGGAGGACGAGCCACCCCGCACCGTGGGGATCTTGATTGATCGTTTCTGGGGAGGATTCAAGCTGCGTGTTTACCTCGAGCACCTTGCCGCTCACTGGTGCGTAGACGTCACTCACTGCCTTCACTGACTCCACCGTTGCCAGGTTCCCCCCTTTCTTGACCTCGGTCCCTGGGGAGGGAAGCTCGACGAACACGATATCCCCCAACTCGCCTTGAGCGTACTCGGTAATCCCTATCTTTGCCTGGTTTGCCTCCAGGGCCACCCACTCATGGTCCTTGGTATAGCGAAACTGCGTCGGATATGTCATGGCTCCTCCTGTTGCTTGGATCGAGAGTTCAAGGGTGATTATACGGGTACGCGCTTTTCCCGTTCAAGACCCCGTTTAGAAGGGTGGTCCCTCCTCGCGGGCTAGTGGGTAGAAACTGGCGTAGGCCTTGTGAAAGTTGACGGGGATCTTTCCCAGCGGACCGTTGCGCTGTTTGGCGATGATGATCTCTGCCTCGCTACCTGCGCCCTGTGCGCCTTGGCTGACGTCAGCCGGTTCATCGTAGTAATCCTTGCGGTAGATGAAAGCGACAACATCGGCATCCTGCTCGATCGCTCCGCTCTCACGCATATCGGCAAGCTGAGGCCGCTTGGATTCCCTCCGTTCCACGGCCCGATTGAGCTGGGAGACCGCGATCAGCGGCACGTGGAGCTCACGAGCGAGCTTCTTCAGAGAGCGGGAGATGTAAGCGATTTCCTGCTCGCGCACATCGGTGCGGATTGCTCCCTCGATCAGCTGGAGGTAGTCCACGATAAGCATGTCCAAACCGTGCTGGGCAGCCATCCGACGCGCCTTGGCCCGGATCTCCAAGATGGAAGCACCAGGGGTATCGTCGATGATCAGCGTGGCTTTCTGGAACTTGCTCGCGGCATTAGCGATGTTTCGCCACTTGGCCGGGGGGACGTAGCCCCCGCGCAATCGGTGGAGGCTGACCTGTGCTTCTCCACACAGCAGTCGCTCGAGGAGATGCTCCTTGGTCATTTCGAGTGAGAAGACCCCTACAATCGCCTTTTCTTGAATGGCCGCGTGTCGGGCTAACGTAAGCGCGAAGCTTGTCTTCCCGGTTCCCGGCCGGCCAGCGAGGATGATCAGGTCGGAGCGCTGCAGCCCGGAGGTCATCTCGTCTAACTTCGGAAAGCCCGTGGAAAACCCGGTAATTGTATGTCTCTCCGGATCCCGGTGCAGTTCCTCTAAGGCATCGATGTGTTCGTAGAGGAACTGATTGATTAAGAAGTATGCGCCTGCTGAGTCCCGGCGGGAGATGTCAAAGATGATCGATTCCGCCTTGTCGAGCACTTCGTCGGTATCGCGCACTTCGTCATAGCCGAGCTCGCTGATCCGGCCGCCGGCCTCAATCAGCGCGCGCAGTGTAGCCTTCTTTCGTACGATATCTGCATAGTACTCAAGACTGGTCGTCGTTGTGACTCGATCGAGAAGCTCGTTGAGATAGATCCGTCCACCCGCCTTCTCCATCTCTCCTTTCTCCTCAAGCCGGTTGGCAACAGCCACAATGTCCGCTGGCTCTCCCCGGTCGAATAGATCGCGGATGGCACGCAAGATGACCCGGTGCCCCTGGCGATAGAAATGCTCTGGCTTCAGCATCTCTAGCAGCGTGGGTACGGTCTCCTCCGGTTCAAGGATTGCTGAGCCGAGGACGACCTGCTCTGCTTCGATGTTCTTGGGAAGGTCACGGAGTGTGATCCTGTCTGTTTGCACGGACTCTTGTTCCCTCAACGTCTCCATCCTCCACCTGTCATTATAGGTGTAGCCACAAAGAAGCACAAATGGAAAAATCCCATATCTAATGCACATTTTGCTCCACACTTCTCGTATTGAGGAAAG
>Ga0209636_10004717_pt1 | contig 13921 bp, 20 predicted proteins | sample DeeMarSWOR152_54_FD_187464 | JGI IMG/M metagenome (GOLD analysis project Ga0209636, IMG submission 187464) | Marine sediment microbial communities from White Oak River estuary, North Carolina - WOR-1-52-54 (SPAdes) (version 2) | ecosystem: Environmental > Aquatic > Marine > Intertidal zone >...
TGAAAGCTCGTCGGCGGTGGCCAGCGCCCTGGAGAATGTTTTTGAGCATTGTTTCTGCGTCTTCGGGCTTCACACATTTTTTCTCTAAAATCACCACGTTTGTTGCCCACGGGTGGGGTATCGCCGTGTAATCATCATCCCGTATTTCATAGTTGTAGGCAAAGTCATTTTGAGTAAGAATCATATGCTGCGGATCGCCAACTGAACCCACATATACTCCCCAACTTCTCACAGGAACCGAAATTCCCGCCGATCTGAAGCTGCTACCTATACTTGCATCATTCCAACATATGCATACAAGGTCGCCTGGCTGCAAAGATCTTATCTGCCTGAGAACTCTCTTAATGCCCATGCTTCTTCTCAAACTCCTTTCGGTTTTTGCTGTGGAGCCATGCGCTGTGAATGGCGGCTCCTCCGATTAAGCCCACAATGAGGGCTATGACAACGTTCCAAAACTCGATCATGACCATACCTCTAATCTGGTTGAGTCCATTCGTAGATCACCAAGTAGAAATAGCAACACGCTTCCAAGCATTCGTCGCAACACACAAATACAGATAATTATCGTCCCAAGCCACTTGGCCTTTAATCCCTGTATCAGAGGCGGAGCTGGGCACATTCACAGCATGCTTGGGAAACACGGGTTTCCATCCATGAAATTCCATAACTTTAGCAGTGGTGCCTCCTTCGATCCCTTGCATCTCAACAATGCTTTCAGCCGTAGCGCCTATGTCTTTGAAACCTGCTGAAAAATTGAAGCAGGTAGCCTCTGGACTCCCCGTCTTCTGGCATTTCAGTGCGAAATTAGCTCTATTATTAACATGGGGCGAGGCGTAATTCTGAACATGAAACGTGACAAAATTGGCAGATCGATTGCCTTTGAATTTCCCGACGATGTGATAATTTAATGCTGCCTCAACAATCAAAGGGATATCGCTATCAACATCAACACCGATGCCGATTCTTCGTAGCCGCAAATCCCTATAGTCAGTATCTGCCCTATTTCGGATGCCAAAAGCAGTAGCAGTTTCCTCTTTCAATAATAAATTAGTAGTCAAAATGTTATAGGAGGCCATATCCAGATTGCCTTTCATTGGCCTTTTTCCATTGAGCAGCAGAAAATATTGTTGTAGGAGTTGCTTCATCTCTTGAAGATAAGATTCCATTCTCATCAGCTCCGCGTTATGCTAGTGATATTCTTGCTTCCGTCGTAACCATACGTCAAAGTGAAGAGAAGCTCCGATCCATCATAGAACTTGACCGTCTCGAGGTCTCCATCCGCATCGTAAGTATACTCCTTCTTGGTGATCTTGTGACCTTTAGGCGGTGCTGTTATGCGGCTTAGGGCAGCTCGGATGTGCTGCAGCTGCAGATGGGGCGTAGGAACTTCACTCACTGGGCATGCCTCCACAACCATCGTCCTACAAAGACGATTTCAGGAAGAAACGCTCCCAAAGCTAGAATGCTAAAGAAAAGTGGATAGACAGTCCAGTACGACAAACTGCCCTTCCAGAAGTAGAACCTCAACTCCCTAACTTCAAACACCAATGGAGAGCAGACAATATCAAGCTGCCAAGCGCCGACATAGAAGAGGCTGTATCTGATCAGAAGAAACAGGATCCACAGCAAACGCTTGTTCAGTTTATTTCCCTCCCGCCTTTGTCCGTGCCAAGCTCTCGAGTGTGACGCCTCCCGGTCGGAGACCATACAAATAATCAGCGAGCAAAGGCTTCTCTTTCCCCAGCTCCAGCGTGATCTCCAGCGTTTGGTCTTCGCCAGATACTAGGAGGCCCAGAGGTAAGATGCGAAAATCGGCGTCGACGTTCTCGTTTGGAAGTGTAATATGAATCTTGTCTGCCGGTTGTAACCGGTCTGTGCCATAATCCAGGACGGTTGTTCCTGCCGTGATGTGCTCTGCCGGATCCTTCAAGTAGTCTAGAAGGGCCTTGGCTCGTAATTCACATTCATGGTCGCTATGAAGCTCCTCATCGGTCTCGGCATATTCCCGTACGTCACTTGACGCAACTTGTTCGATATGTTCCCATCGGCCGCCGCCAAAATGCATTCTATCAACAAGGGCAGTGCCATAGCTACCTGAATTTTGATGAAAGTCTAACCGGACCTTCTTCACATTCTCCCAATCAAAACTTGTGCCTATGCTCCAGGATTCTTGATTTCGCTCTCCTACACCGAGCTCAGACGTTTCGAAATTGTCATATTCCTTGATGCTGAGCTCTCGGATGGCTGTATTCGAATTCTTGTCTTCCAACGTAATGGTGACTCGCTTGTCATGAGCGTTGTCCTCTCGGAGCGTGAGAAACAATTTGGGATACCGGTTGCAGTCCACATACTTGTCTGAATCAAAGAGGAATTCTATGCCCATGTAATACATGTGCTGCGTGCATCGGGCTTTGACGCACTTGCTGCCAGTGTGGACCGTTGAGGTTTCAATGTAGAGATTCGTATATCCGGTAACGGGCTGCCACTTTCCATCCGCATGCTGCAGATAGTTGTTGGGTTTAGTGAGGTCCTCAGTTAACGAGTCGCTCCATGGTTGCCCGTCTGTGTCGAGAGGATAGGGCTTCTCAGCGGCGCCTTTGACTTTAATCTTGTTTCTTATGCGATGGATATCCTTGCTGTAACGGCTGTACTCCAGCTTCTCGCTGAGGCTGATGGGCGATGTCTTGCTGTTTCTCGGGAAGAAGGCAAATTTCCCATCATACTCGACCCTGAAGTCGAAGCCGATGACGCCGGATTTGTCTGCAGTTTCAGCGATGTACTTCAAAATGTCGAAGACGGGTGTATCTTCATATTTCAATAATGTATAAGTCGTGTCCGTGTTTTCAATGAGCTCTGTTGTGCCCCTGATATGACCTAGCGCGTTTTGGCTGACATCATCGAAATAGCATTTAGTCCCTTCCTTCACGCGCAGCGCAATCTTTCCGCTGTCGAAGTCTTCAATGCTGTTCCAATAGTTGATGGCCAGCGTGTTGTCAAGATAGATTTTGAAGCGGACTCCCCCATTTTCATGCTGCACTTCGACTCGAATCTCATATTCCGTGTTGTCAAGAATTGTAACACTCTGATTGTTGGCAAAGTGCGTGTTGGACGCAAGTTTTCGTCGATACAAGAAGATGCCGGGAAGTGAATGCGATGCGCTTCTCAAACTCACAAAATAATGGTTATCAGGATCTTGGAATCGGACGCAGACCCCAGCCTCCCAGGAATATTCGGTGATCTTGAATTTCGCCTTCAGAATGGTCCTTTTCGTGTCAGCACCTGCGGAACAATGATCGACCGTTGTCGCTCCAGCGTCTCCATAGCACTGGTTGTTTTCGATGCCCCACGTGCCGCTGTGAATCGTCCAGTCATCCCCGAGTTGACCCCGGTCGAAATCATCGCCGAAATCACTCGTATAGATATCAATCAGATTCTTGACGACAACTTCTCCTTTGATGTTTTTATAAGTCTTGGTCACGACTCGGCGGAAGAGTCGCTCTCCCAAACACCGTCCTCGCACCCACATGAAGTGTCCAACCGGATTGGACTCGGGCGCAACCTCTTCAACACGCCCTGTCAAGTACAAAGGACAATTCGTTCCTCGCCCGACGCTGATTAGAGCATCGTCTCCGACGCTAATCAGATTCGTGACCGTGTACTTCTGATCAAAATTCGGCAGGAGACATTCAAAGTCTGATATCTCTTTCGTACAGCCCAAGTGCATCGACAATGCGAGAATGTCCCCTAAAGGTGGCGTAACCGATCCGAAAACAGCTTCAACAAGAGGAATGGCAACACTCATTCAATACCACGTCTCAAAAGACCTCGTTCTTCGCCTGCGCGTCTGATGCTGCGCGTATAGCGTGGGGTCTCGGCTGCCGCGGCATTGTAATCCTTGACAGCTGAGGTTGCAGCACGGGTCTGCATTGCCAAGGCTGCCATCGCTGCGGCTGCCACAATGATTGCGCCAGCACCAAACGTCAACAACGTGATTTTAGCAGCCAGCGAAGCATTATAGGCCCACGTCACTGCGGTTGCCACTATCTCACTTGATCGGAGAATGTCGATGACACGGATAATGGCGCTTATCGCCGTGATGGACATACCCATCGTCCGCATGGCACTGGCTGAGGCCTCATCTAAGAAACCGAATTGTTCGCCGAGGCGAGCGATCGCAGAAACTCCGGTGCCTAAGGTGGTGAGATCTCGAGATACATCCTTGAAGCTGCCAGCCATGGATTCCGCAGACGCCTTAACTTTAGTGCTCATTCTCGCAGCGTCATTACTTATCCTGTAGAACTCCTCGCTCGCCTCATTGTAACAGGCCACAGTGAAGGCAACTTCTTGAAAACTCAACGAGCAGCCTCCCTGATCGCTCGGTCAATGGCACGATGGACAGCATTCACCAGGCTTTGCAGCCGCAATTCCACCGCTCGAGCCAGGAAGCGCCGAGCTCTCATGAAACGGGTGCCAAACTCCACATACATAGCATAATGAGCAGACGCACCAATCTTCAGAGTCCAATCTTCGATCTGAGCGTAGATTGTGCTTCGCAGATATCCTGTGCGGACTGGGCAGAGACTCTGTGCAGTAGTTTTAATGCTCTCTCCTTCAAAGGCCAAGGCATAGCGAACTTGCTCTTTCATACCATCGTCTAACTGCCTCAATCGTGCTTGGAGCTCGGATATTCCGTCTATTTTCACAGTCAATTCTGCGAAAGGCATCTAATCTCCCTCTTAGGTGCGCGCTCGACGCGGACTTTGGCGCCTAGCCTTCTCCACCTCTTCCATAGTTTGGCGATCAATCTCATCGATGATCACCAGAAATTCTTCAATGGCCTTGGCGGGCTGACGCTCGAGCTCGTCCAGGGTCCAGCCAAACTCCTTGCATAAGCGGAATCTGGTGACAGCTGGATGGGGGGTCTCACGCTTCATCGCCCGGATGAGTTTTTTCGCTCTTCTCTTATGAGGCCGCAGACACGGTTGGCAGCCTTACTGAGCAGTTCACCGAGCGCGACCGGGACTCCGTCTTCGTCATTCAGAAGCTTTTCAAGAGTAATCGGTTTCTTTTCTGGCTGCTCTTTCAATGCAGCGATGATTGTTTCAGCTTGGATGGCGACGTAGTCGCTGCGGATCACCCTCCCGGTCACAGGATGATATTTGGTATGCTTCTGGATTATCCTGGAACGCTTCGCCCAGGTGATCTCCTGGAACACATATTTGCCGGCATATTCGTCTCCGAATTTGTTATCGACGTCGATGGTCTCTGTTCTCACTTTCAGTCACCTCTCTACACGATGGTTACGCCTTTCGCCGTGAATGGTGCCTTCAGAGCGATCAGGTCTTCAATGCGTGTCGGCGTGTTCACCTGGTCCCACTTGCAGTTGCTGAACGTGGCCTTGTGGCTGCCTCCCAAGCCGAATTCGAGACTGAACTGAGTGTCGTTGATTACATCGTCAAGCTCCTCCTTGCTTTCAAATTCGAAGATGACTTCACCAGAGAGGTTGCGATGTCTGGCCGTCAGATATTTCAACAGATGCCCATTCGTGCTCCTGATGACCGGGACCCGCTTCAGGTTGTTGGCGATGACAAATTTGAAGTCCGAGGCACGCTCCAGGGTGGCAGCGCCCTTTTTCACATAGCTTTCGTCGACGCCCACAACCCCAGATGGACCGTTATAGGACCCGCCAATCTTTGCGGTTCCGACAGCAACGTCTTGCCCGATCAGCTCGGCTGTGGCCTTGAGGAGAATGCTCTCTACAGAGAGCTCTACAGTTATTTTGTCCATCCGGCAGCCTTTGTGCAAAAGGCTGATGACGTTGGTCCCCTTTTCATAGAAAGCTTCCACGCTGAGTGAATCCAGCGAGACGATGTAGTCCATAAAGCCGACGTTTGGGGGATAATAGATGACTTTCAGATCGACCTTTCTGAGACCTTTTCGGATGAGCTGCAGGTCTCTGGATCCTATTCCTCGCACTTTGATGTTGCTTGGGTCAAGCCCTGGGTTTACGTCTTCAACGGTCCCTAATCCTATCATGTTTGGTGAAGCCGGTGTCTCACCATAGTTTGTCTCTTCCACATAGTAGACTTCGGCTTCATGCGCGCCGTATGGCCAACTCACGTTTTCTCAGCTCCAATCATTTATGATGTTCCTCCAAAACGATGCGTAATAACAAACCAAGTGATCGCCCACCAGGGCGGTTTGAACTTGGGGTCGTCACTTTCCGAAGGCGCCAACAGATCCGCATAATCCAGATTGCCACCGGGAGATTTACAGTTGGACCGTATGATGATCTCTATTTGTCGGCGGAGTTTCCACCGCATCTTCTTCCCGGTTATACCCGTCTTGTCGATCGCCCAACCCGTGACCCGATAAACATCCAGATACAGCACCTTACTGGCACCGATTGCTAGTTGCCGAACCTTACTCCGACCCGGGTCCAAATCAATCGTGACCTGAGAATCATAATTCTTGAAGGCCTCCGCGTTGAAGCCTTCCTGGCTCACGTGACACGTTGCAGCGGTCTGACCATCATCCTTTGTGAGGGAGATGTTATCCTTGATCAGTTTGAGCAGCGTGGTTTTAGGGTCCTCGACGCTCATGTCATCACCCGCCTACACAAAGCCGTGCGATACTCCAAATTGCCACGAAAATAGAATGCTTCAGGAGGCAGAACCTCCCACTCAGCCCCCTGCCAGACAACTCGATCCTTCTGCTGGACATCTGCCGTCACAAAAAGGCGGATGTAATCAGCCACTGAATAGCCCGGTTCAAACGCTATTTCCTCCACTCGAGCTGGCTGCACTATGGCTGTAATGTCTTCAGTGTTCCAGGTGATAGCTAGGTCCCCGGTGTCCGGGTCCGCGGCGCCTTCCTGTCGTTGCTTCCAGGTAACCGTCACGCCTTCCTGTTTCAGAATCTGTGGAAAATAGCGCAGGCTAAGCCCTCCCGACATACGGCTGCCGTAGTCTGAGAAGGATCCTCTCAAGCTCGCGATAGAGGGTCTCCGCCTTCCCGCTGAGCGAGGGTCCTGATTCAGCGACTCTAAGGGATCCGATGCTGTAGCTTAGGCCCGAAGCGGCTCCACCGCTGATATGAACCAAGCAATAGATGGCAGCCAGGTTTTTGATGGCAGCTGCCTCGGCCTGAGAGCAATCCGTATAGTCGATACTGACTCCGGTCTCTTCCTCAATCGCGGCTTCAGCATCCTGGATAAAATCCGTTACCTTTGCATCCTCAACATCCGCCGAGGAGAGCTTAACCCGATCCCGCACAAGATCTGGCGTGACAGTTACCAAACGGTCTGACCCCACTAAACTACGTATAATTTCTGGAAGGAAGCCTAAATAAGCAATTTTGCGAAAAAAGAAACGCTAGAAAGGATGTGTTGAAAAAAATACGTTAAAATTGAGCAAAACACAATGAGAAGTGGTTCTTCACTGGAAGCCCAGCGTTCCTCTCCTTTTTGTGTGCCTCTTGAAGCGTAAGCTGTTTAATCAATTGCTAGGGATAAACTATATGATAGACCTGTCCACATGCCATACAGATTACTTGTAATTCTCTTCCGGCGCCAAACTTCCCTGTAGGCGGTCCGTCAACTGGGTGTATGTCTTTAACAATGTGAGCAGGAATAGGTATTTTGATCCATTCTCTGCAATTGGGACATTGAATTGCAAAAACTCTCAATATGTATTCCACTTTCCTTTTGTGTGCCTGAAGCATTATTGTGGACACAGTTACAGATACAAGAATGATCAGTAGATATTTCGTAACTTCAATACCTATAGATTCTGGATAGAAAACGTTTACCGCAACCCAAGCAATAGCTGAAGCCGCAACAGAACCAATCGAGATTAAAACAGAGCAAACCGTTAGAATGTCCTTTATTGCATTTAGACTCTCTTTGATTCTCTGGGGCATGAAAGACCATATTTCAAGTATGACTAATATGTGTTGCGAGAGATGAAGATGATAGCTCCTAAACATGAAGAGGAAGAATTTGGGGTATAGTGATTGAAATGGAACAAGACAAGAAATGTTCGGGTTCTAAAGATTTAAGCCCAAACCCAAAACGGAACTAGATTAGTATGTCCATATTGACATTTGATTTTGACAAACTGTAACTCCTTTATGCATGCATATTTAGGGACTTCTAGATTTTTCAGATCCCAAAGTCACTTCGTATCTTCTTCTTGTTTACGTAAAGGAAAGATTCCGGTCTCTTGCCCAAACTTGAACGGACCTGATCTTTCTTGACCTCTAGAATTCCCGAGTCTGCAAGAAAGTCAATTTGCTCATCTAGAAAGTCAGAAGATTGTTTCCGGGAGTATTTATGTATAATCCGACCTTGGGATACGCTTTTTTGTCTACGCAGATAATTGTGGACTCTGCCCACATTCTTAAAGTTCTCGTCGGCCGATACATACTGATAAGTCATATACGCTATTGCCCGCTTCAAAGTATCAATCTGACTGCCATAATATCCTGTCATCAACATTTGATCATACAGACATGACAAGACGAACAGCCCTTTGGCCTTGTCTATCAATTCTGTGATTTGTGTTGAATCATATTCTATCAGACTGAGAATCTCACTGATTTCCCTTTTTTTGTCAATGACTTTTCTGATTTTCTGAAAAAACTCTTTTCCATCTAGTTGTTCTCCATCAAGATCTATTTTTGGCAGGAACCACACTTGCTTCAGATTCAATCTTGAAAATGCATCTTCAATCTCAGGGGTTTGCAAAAGGATCAAATTCAAATAATCCAAAGGTCTGCTACGTTTCCGAAAGATCAACGTTTTGAGACCTATAGAAGAAAGGGGTGAAAAAATGGATGGTCTAATGCCTCTTTCACCGCACGCATCTAGGAAGTGAATGATCGGTCGTCCTCTGCTATCGTACTGGCTAAGTGGGGTCTGCATCTCCATTTTGTTTTTGACGTCTGCGCCATATACCCCTCTAGAGACTACATAGAAAATATCAAGTTCTGGGGTTCTGCCATCTAAGTATTTCTCCACTCTGGATGAAACGTGTAATGACTCTCCCAACCTCTCAATTACCAGTCTAGAATCGACATAAGCTCTCCAAAACGCAATCGTCAAAACTGATTGAGCGAATAGACCACACTTCGTATTGTCTTGTTGATTAAGGAATATTTTCTTGTAGATCTGGACTTTTTCTTTAATCTGATTCTCAGTTGGTTTTTCTTGCTTCCATATGTATAGTTTCTTATTGTTCAATTCCGGCGCAGTCATCTGGTCTAGGCCCTTGTGATTGTCAGCTATATCTGCAGTATAGTCATGATAGAATCCATATTCCGCTAGTTTCCATTTGAGTTCAGTTGATACGCAGACCTTTTCACTTCTCACTATCTCGGTTATGATGAAGCTGCAGAGATCGTGAAGGGATGGCAATTTCATTTCCACGTTTGTGGAGTATATATACACACATGTCTGCGTTGTGCGTGCATATGTGCACAGCGATTATATAACGACTTAATGTTTATTTATTTACAATTTTAACCATAACCCATAGAGCGAATAGATGAGGGCAAAAATGCAGGCTGACATCAATTGTAATTTTAACAGTGAACTGTTGATTTGCTTCTACTAAAGATTTAAGAAAGAAACTTCGACTCCTATTGAAAAGTACAAATGTACAGCGAGAATAGTTGGTTGAGATTTCTTGTAGTCATCTATAGCATAGCATTCGGTTTCCTTCTTGTAACTGCTTTCGTGACTGCTTATGTCCTGTCACATCCCGAGCTTGGGTTGAAAGAAACAAATCTTATTGTGCGTGATTACGTATCAAAATATGGAGTAGAACTGGGTCTTCTGCTGGTTAATCTTTATAATTTTGGAATAGTGATCTTTTCATGGTTTTTATTCGTATCTTATCTCGTACTTAGCCGAAAATATAGGTGGAAGATAACCTTTGCAGACTCGATTATATACGCAGCGATGTCGGCTTATGGAATGTACATGCTCATATCGTGGCTTTTAAACGCGGCTAACGATGTTGCTTGGCTTCTCTTCCATTCAAACCCTTATGTCATTAGTGCCGTATGGGAATCATGGGATAGCCTTTGGCGCTACTTGACACTAGCAATTTTCTTCGGTCTTTTTTCAATCGTTCATTACTCAATGAGGAGAAAACAGCGCGAGACAAGAGCAACAGATTTTGGCATGTTGAAAAGGCATGCTGAGAAAAAGATAGAAACGTAGAAAAAAAAGAAAAGAATATTCTTAGGTCTTTGCGCTGAATGTTTTGATTGCCCGCCGTAGAACATCGATGACCACTGCCACTATGACTGCTTCTCCCATGGGCAACGCTTGTGACACCAGGATCAACACCGGCTCATAGAACGCCCACGTTTCCGCTAACCTGCCGAAATCATAGTCGATCCCGCGATCGCGCGAAAGGTTCTCCACGTACCCGAAGATGTTGACGATGAGCCCCACGATCAGGCCGATCAGCATGGGATTCTCATACCACAGTTCCCCGCCCTTCAGCAAATTCGTCAGAAGCCCCTCAGCCTCATTCACCGGCGGAACGACGCCCATCCCGACGAATACGCCTACCAGCACGAATGCCACTGCAACTACGGCGCAAAGCACCTTCATTTCAAACTTCATATCTGGCTTTTCACCTCCTCTCCGCTTTTAGCGTGAGTGTGCTGCCGAAGGAGAGAGCCTTTGAAGCAGTCTCGGTGCATTCCGTGAGTACTTTCACTCTGCAGTCTCTCCTTCGGTTTCAGATTCCCACAACTCAAAACCAGCCTTCACCAGATTCTTACGCACCTCATCATGACGGATCGCCCTAAGCTCAAACGCGCGCAAAACATCAGCTATCTCAAGCTCGGGAACGTCCGGTGCACCCCAATTCAGTCTTACAGCCGCCTTCACGGGGTCCAAGCTCTCGTCCTTGGACACGATGACTTTCCGCCACAACATCTCCAGGTCCCGCTTGATGAACCGCTGAATTGGATTGATCAGGCGATCGGCGATGTCAATAGCCGCTGTGGCGCTAGCCTCGGTGAAGCCGGGAGTCGTGAATAATTTCGGTAAAGGTGTCATGCCGCCAAGACAAAACTGATTCCACAAATAATCGACAAAAGCCTCAAAACGCGCCCGAGGCTCCATTGGAGGACTTTTGATGTCAACTTTTCCGCCTCCGGTGACGACGCGCCCACCATACTTAGGAGCTGCTTGTAGTTCGGCTTCAATGGCCTCCGCTAGATTTTTGTTTTCAGCAATCCAGGCCTCAATAGGACCGGCAAACTTCTCGAAAATCTCGATGAGATCTAGGTCCAGTTTGGCTTTGATTTCCAGGAAGCTGGGACGGGTTCGTGTCTCATACTTTTTTGTATACTCATTGTATTCCTGCCAGCTGTATTTCTCCATGACTACCCGAATTACTCCGCAGCCCCAGCCACTTGCATCGATAGGATTCCAGCGGAAATGCTGCATGTTTTCAGGCGGAATGAGTTTGCCGCCGTATGTTGAGGTCTGCTTGTAGCCCAGCTTCAGATTTTTGCTTTTGGTGTAGTCGGTTGCTTCGAAGCCTAGATACTCATTGGTGATAACCTGATCGAATGTGCAGATTGGGACCCGCATGATTTTCTTGACGTCGTCGGGTTTGAAGAGTTGCCAGATTCCGTTGCCAGTTCCGACTATTTCTCTGCCTGTGACTTGGAGTAGGGCATCAATGTTATTCTTCTGGTTGAATTCGTCAACAATCTTTTTCGCGTTCTCTGCATGTTCATAGTCTTCTTCCGATGCGCAACTCGTATAGAAGCCCATGCCAACCGCTTGCATGGATAAGACGTCAACGAAATCTCTGAGGGCCACATCTTTGAAGTAGCCGGCGATCTGTTTCTCAAAGCTGACAGGCTTCGGCTTCGATCCTTGGCCTAATTTCGTCTGCTTAACCGCTACGGCGTAGGTCCCGCCCTTCAGAACATTAACGGCTGCTGATACCCGCTTAAGAACAGAACTCATCTCTCACCCTCAGCAACCAACCCAGCCAAAAACCGTTCACCCTTCCACGTGATCTGGTAAGGATCCGTGTGACCGAGTCCAGCTTTCCGAATACGCCTGGTCTTCTTCAGCCAGTTGAAGGTGCTGTCAAACCGGGCTGGACTACCACAACTTTGAATGACACGCTTGAGAAGATTGACTCTGCGAACGGGTCCTTTCTCAAGCTCGGTGAGTATGACTTTCGCAAGTTTGAGTTTCTCTTCGAATTTATCCATCTACTTCACGTTCTGAGTCTGATATATCCCCAAAAAAGGCGGGTAGGGCAGCTCTCTGGCTCAAGCATCATCGCCACGTCATGGCCTATGAGGTACGTCACTGTTGACCCCGGGGTCACTAGCTTGTGGCACACTTTCGAATGGCCTTAGCGAATGCTTTCTCCATCACGAAACGCATTGTAAGGACTGCGCCTTCAAGGCCCGCAATCGGATCATCATATTCCTCGATCTGGATGTCTTGTCGAAGCCCGAAGACTTCACCTTTTATCCGTGTGAAGACCAAGGGATTATTTCCGCAGACGCTAGTGCTGAAGCATGGAATAGTGCCATAGAAGTTGCCGATAACACCTTGCTCAGCGAGTCTACCGACTCTACCAAGCATGTTGATGTCTACGAATTTGTCAAGAACCATCAGAGAGGTTTCTTCGGTAGGATTTAACAGTACAATGTCTGGATTGAAGCCTGCAGCTCGGTTTGTGCCGATGGCCTTCACAATAGTCTTGTAGAGATCGGTGTCGAAGGCTTGTGTCCCATAGGCATCGCTTGCCAACTCAGCGCAGACCTCAGATGCAACGTGCTTATACATCGCGGCTCCTGCGACCGTGGTTGCCTCCTGGACGGCATTCCAGTTGTTGTCTTTGATCCATGTCTTTTTGATGCCCAAGACCAGCGTATGTAAGCCTCTATCTTCGCTGCAGTCGAGTTTGACTGACCCAAATTTTCCGCCCGCATAACGTTTCTTTGAGCCTGCCGTTCCGTGAAACACCATGAAGTCATCTTCGGTGATTGTTGGAACAGCCTCTATGGGCACATCCATTTCGGCTAACTTGATCCAGTCCTTCCATTGTTTGTTGTGTTCAGCTCCGTGAAGCACGTCGGCAAGGACCTTCTGCTGCACCAAGGCGGCATCCACGTTAACGATCTCAGTCATGCGAACCTTCCAGAGATCCAGAGGACACTTGATCTCAGAACCTGGTAGGCGCCCCAGAAACCGTGCATGAGTCCCAGCTGGAGGACCCACGATAGGATCCACGAGCGCTCCGAAGTCCCAAGCGTCAAAATGCTCCACCTTCTCAGTCAGCTTCGTCATCTCAGCTTCGGTCTCAGGATTGAACAAGAATGACTTGTCAACTATACCTGGCATGTCAAATCACCTACGATGTCTTCGCGGTGCCACGCGACTGATAGACTTCCACTGGAATAATATCGGCGTCGGCGGTGCTAGCTAACAAGGCCTTAGCAAACGCTGCAAGCATCTTCTGAAGTAGCGCCGCATTCACAGTACCTGTGATGTCAAGTTTGACGCCGAGCCCATTCACGTCTGTCACCAAGGCGTCCGCGATGGCAATATTCACAGTGTTGCCGTTGACCTTCAGTTTCGCTTGGCCAGCTTTGACGACGTTAACCTTGTCTCCCTCAGCATCAGCAGCTTTGCCACTGGCAAGCTTAGGTCCCACAACTACGCCGTAGACTTTGGGATCATTAGGAGTCGTTGTGGTCGTTACTGTGACCGGATCAGTTGCAGTTGGACCCACTGCTACGATGACAGGAGACCATAAATCTATGGCTCCGCCTGCTTTGGCAGAGACGACAACAGCGTCAGTTCCGATTGGACCTTCCACAATGCTAGGTAAACTTTCACTCAATAACCATCACCTTTTCATTC
>Ga0209636_10004718_pt1 | contig 13920 bp, 11 predicted proteins | sample DeeMarSWOR152_54_FD_187464 | JGI IMG/M metagenome (GOLD analysis project Ga0209636, IMG submission 187464) | Marine sediment microbial communities from White Oak River estuary, North Carolina - WOR-1-52-54 (SPAdes) (version 2) | ecosystem: Environmental > Aquatic > Marine > Intertidal zone >...
GGGAGCCGAAGGCCATAGACGGGACACTATCCATTATGGTCGGCGGAAAGAAAAAGGTTTTCGAAGAAGTTGAAGACATTTTGAAGGTGATGGGAGCCTCGGCTGTTCTCGTTGGTGACATCGGCAGCGGGAATACGACCAAGCTTGCAAACCAGATAATCGTAGCGCTGAATATCGCAGCGATGTCCGAGGCGATGGTTTTAGCAACCAAGGGGGGTGTGGACCCGGAAAAAGTTTACAAAGCTATTCGGGGAGGACTGGCGGGCAGTACCGTGCTGGATGCCAAAGTGCCTCTGGCGTTGGAGGGGAACTTTAAGCCCGGCTTTAGAATTGAACTGCATATAAAAGACTTGGCTAATGCCTTGGATACGGCGCATGAGATTGGTGTGCCGGTGCCATTGGCCAGCGGAGTGATGGAGGTTATGCAGGCCCTTAAGGTGGACGGAAAGGCTGGCGACGACCATGGCGGGATTATCCAGTTCTATGAAAAAATGGCCAAGGTGGAGGTCCGACATCAGAAGTAATGAAAAAAGTTGCAGTCTTTTAGGAAAGGATTCTATGTTATGCTCTTAATAATACTTCTGCTGGTGAGTGTGCTGTTTATTGTCATCTCAACCAGTAAATATCACTTCCATCCTTTTCTTGCTCTTCTATTTGCCGGGATTGGATTCGGATTGTGTGCCCGTATGCCCCTGGGGGAGATTGTCAAATCAATCAACGATGGATTCGGTGGAACCATCGGCAGCATAGGGATTGTAATCATCGCAGGAGTCATAATCGGGACATTCCTCGAACATTCGGGCGGCGCTTTTTCCATGGCTGAGAGGATTTTGAAAATCATCGGTGAAAAGCATGTTCCGATGGCAATGTCGATTATCGGTTACTTTGTTTCCATTCCGGTATTTGCCGATTCGGGCTTTGTTATCCTCACACCACTGAATAAAGCGCTTTCCAAAGAGGCCAAAATCTCTTTAGCCGGTTCAGCAATAGCGTTGTCTACGGGTCTTATTGTTACGCATTGTCTGGTGCCGCCAACGCCAGGCCCTATTGCAGCAGCTGGTATACTCGGCGCCGACCTTGGGCTGGTCATAGCATTAGGGCTGGTGGTTAGCGCATTCGGACTGGTGGTCGGCTGGGTGTTCGCCACAAAAGTCGCTGCAAAGACCTACATCGACCCTAATCCGGAACTTTCGGAAGAAGAGGTTTTAGAGAAAATCAAATACGCCCCCTCTGCTTTCAAGGCCTTTACTCCAATTGTAGTACCAATTCTGTTAATCGTCCTAAAATCTATTTCCGATTTTCCAACAAGACCCTTGGGCGACGGTCTTTTAAGAAGTGGTATTGGTTTTATAGGAGCGCCGGTTATCGCATTACTTATAGGAGTTGTTCTGGCATTTCGACTGCCGAAGAAACTCGACAGGGAAATGTTATCTACTACCGGTTGGGTCGGAAAAGCATTGGTCAATGCAGCTATCATAATAATGATTACCGGCGCTGGTGGTTCATTCGGCCGGATTCTCCGAAATTCCCCCATAGCCGCTGTAATCGGCGAGTCCCTGTCAAGTGCGAACTTAGGTATCTGGCTTCCATTTATTATTTCTGCAGCGATGAAAACCGCTCAAGGCTCATCAACGGTCGCGCTAATTACGACAGCATCGTTAATGGCGCCTTTGATGGAACCATTGGGCTTTGAGACCGAGATGGCCAAGGCTTTGGTCGTATTGTCGATAGGTGCCGGCTCGATGGTGGTTTCACATGCGAATGACAGTTTCTTCTGGGTGTTTACCCAAATGACAAGGATGGATGTGAAAACAGGTTACAGGCTGCATACCTTCTCCACTTTAATTATAGGGGTCACCTCAGCAATTGTGATTTGGGCTATCAGCCTGTTTGTTTTATAACCTCCGCCGATGAATTGTCCTCTATGGAATAAGAATCACCTTCAAAAGTCCCGGTTCCTTCTCATACAACCGTTTGAACCAAGCTGGGCCTTCGACTAATGGGGCGGTAGCACTGATTAGGGCATCAACGTTAATTACTCCTCGGGCCATCATCTCAAGGCAGGTAGGGTATTCACCACAGGAGATACATGAGCCGTAGACCGAAATTTCGCGAGTCACTATCGCCTGCAGTGGCCACTCCACGGTTGGGGAGAGATTACCCACGAGGGTAAGTGAGCCGCCTTTTCGCAGGACCGCTACGGCTGTTTTTACGGTGGGATTAATACCCACAACTTCGAATGCGATATCGGCTCCGAGATTCCCGGTTAGTTTGAGTACCTCCTCCGGGACACTGCAATCATCGGATTTGAGGCCAAGGTCGGCGCCGAGTTTGCATGCCAAGTCAAGGCGGGTCTGGTCGATATCGACGGCAATAATCCTGTTGCAACCTCCGGCCCGCAAAGCCTGAATAACCAGCAGGCCAACCATGCCTGAGCCTACGACCACTGCCGTGTCGTTGAGCGATATGGAACCTCGCCCAACAGCGTGAACCGCAACCGAAAGCGGCTCAACAAGAGTAGCCTGTTTGAAGCCCAAGCCATCGGGGAGGCGATATAATATGCGCTGGGGTACGGCTATGTATTCGGCAAAGGCACCGTGGCAGCGATAATTTTCGCACGATACGCCGAGCACCCGGCGGTTGTCGCAGAGGTTGATTTGTCCCCTGCGACAGAAATGACATTTGCCACACGAAACTGTCGAATCAAATGTCACGCGCTGGTCTTTTTTCCAATTCTTAACATTTTCGCCGAGTTCGGCGATGATTCCGGCCGCTTCGTGTCCCATTACGATTGGCGGCAGGCGTCTGCCTGTTGAGCCATCCATACCGTGAACGTCGCTGCCACAGATGCCGCAGGCCTTGACCTGTATCAGGACATCATTAGGGTTGATTTCCGGCCTAGCAATATCCTCGTAAACTAAATTGTTGTACTCTTTGAGAACAAGCGCCTTCATAACTATCCTTACTTTACACTGCAATGGTTAATAAAACATATATCATCAATAAAATGGTGGTTTACGCAAGTCAAAATAAAAAACGAGCCGACTCAATAGCTTAAGCTCTCGATAATTCTGAATGTTCTTTTCAGAATGTCGCGCAATTGGCTTTCGGTTATGCACAAGGGAGGGAATAAGTATATTACATTAGCCAGAGGACGCAGGATGAGGCTCGCTTTGAGGCCTTTTTGGAAAATTCGTTGGCCGATTCTCTCTTTGACGTCGAACAACTCTTTTGTTTTCTTGTCCCTGACTAATTCGATGGCGCCCACCATACCTATATATCTCACATCGCCAACAAAATTTAACGGCCTGAATTTTTCCAGGCCGGTATGGAATACAGGGATTAGGGTCTTTACTTTTTCCAGCGTTTTTTGTTCCTCAAAGATTTCGAGGCTTGCCAGTGCGGCGGCACAGCCGAGAGGATTTGCGGTATAGGTATGGCCGTGATAAAACGTTTTGTACTTTTCGTAATCATCGTAAAAGGCGTTATAGATTTTGTCAGTTGTCAAGGTGGCTGCAAAAGGCAGCGTCCCTGAAGTTATTCCCTTTGCCAGACAGACAAAATCGGGCTGGACAGAAGTGTGCTGGCATGCAAACATTTTGCCTGTCCGGCCAAAGCCAGTGGCTACCTCATCGAGGATTAAGTGAACATTGTATTTTTTGACAAGTTCGGCGGCTTGTTTCAGGTATTGGACGGGGTAGACAATCATTCCTGATGCGCCCATAAGTAAAGGCTCTAAAATTACTGCTGCTATTTGATTTTTGTGCTTTTTTAAGGTGCTTTCCAAGGGCTTTATGCAGTCGATATTACATGAGTTTCTTTGTTTACCCATCGGACAGCGATAGCAATAAGGTGAAGGGACTTTAAAGGATTCAAAACGCAAAGCATCGAATGCTTTGTTAAATACCGTATCGCCGCCGACGCTTAGAGCGCCGATGGTGTCACCGTGATAAGCAAGGTCCAACGAGACAAATTTTGTCCTGGTATTTTGGCCGGTATTGCGCCAATATTGAAAAGACATCTTAAGAGCGGCTTCAACGGCCGTCGAGCCATTGTCAGAGAAAAAGACCTTGGTGAGATTGTTAGGTGTGATGGAAACAAGCTTTTCAGCCAAAAGGATTGCGAGCTTATGAGTAAAGCTGGCGAATAAGACATGTTCCAGAAAATTTAATTGCTTCTTAATCGCTGCTTTTATCTTTGGATGATTATGGCCATGGACGTTGCACCACCAGCTGGATATAGTATCGTAATAGAAGTTTCCCTTGTCATCGTATAATTTTGCGCCTTTGGCTCTTTCTATAAGAACAGGCGGGAGAGTTTCGCAGTCTTTCATCTGCGTGTAGGGGTGCCAGATATATTGCAAATCTTTTTTTATCCAACTGGTCATTTTATCCTTCAACCTTCATTAATTCGGCGATTTTATCAGCGAGGGCTTCCAACATCTGTCGGCTATGATGGTAGGTCAGTGAGAATCTCAATCTTGTTTGGTCTTGAGGGACGGTAGGTGGCCTTATAGGAAGAACCCAGTACCCGCTGTCCTGAAGCCGGCTGCTAAGGAGGGCTGCTCTGTCACTGTCTGCCACAATAAAAGGGATTATTTGAGATGAGCCTCTTATATCGAATCGGTTTTCGTAGAGCCTGCTGCGAAAATAGTCAGCATTGGCCAAGAGTATTTCCCTGCGGAAGGCTTCGTCTCTTACGATATTCAAAGCCTCGATGTCGGCAGCTATTACAGCTGGCGGCAGAGCTGTAGAATAAATAAAGCTTCGGCACGAATTTATGAGATACCGCTTTATTTTTTCTGAGCAGGCAAGATAGGCACCGAAGCTGCCCAAAGCCTTGCTGAACGTTCCCATTATCAGCTCAATCCCGTCGGACAGACCTTGCTCCTCCACGACGCCGGCACCACTTCGGCCGAAAATTCCTGTGGCATGCGCCTCGTCAACCATAAGAAAGCAGCCGTATTTGTCTTTAATACTAACAAGCCCCTTTAAGGGAGGTTTGTCCCCATCCATACTGAAAACGGTTTCTGTAACTATGAGACCATTTTTGAATTTGTGACGGTTGCTTTTCAACAAAGAGTCGAGATGGTTTAAATCATTATGGCCGAAGCGAAAAAGTTTAGCGCCGGACTGTCGCACACCATCGATTATGCTGGCATGACTTAATCGGTCACAAAAAACCGCATCGGCCCTTTCATACAGTGCACTGATTATCCCTACGTTGGCCTGATAGCCTGAATTAAAAATCAAAGCACTTTCTTTGCCTTTGAATTCAGCGACTCTGTCTTCAAGCTGGTGGTGAATTTTTAAGTCTCCACTTAAAAGCCGCGAGGCCGAAGCACTTGCGCCGAGAGATTCAACCGCCCTTTTGGAAGCTTCTTTGAGCTTTGGATGGTCTGAGAGACCTAAATAATCATTAGATGAAAAATCGAACAATTCGGCGCCGTTGCGATAGATTTTGCCATCTTTGCGCGAATCCACAGGTCTTAACACCCTGAGAAGGCCATCCTTTTTCCTCTGCGCCAAGAGCTTGTCTATTCTTTCCATACTCTCTTTATTTGTTCGATGAGTGCGTAATCTGCTTCGAGACCTGCCCCTTTGACGGTCAGATATCCGCCTATAAGCATGCCATTAGCACCGGCTATAAAACCTGTTATCTGGGAATCTTTCAAAGTTGCTTCTCTGCCGGCTGCGAGCTTGATAATTTTATCTTTTAATACAATGCGGAAAATACATATTGTTCTTATGGCATCTTCCGGCAACATCGGCTGGATGGACTCAAGCGGTGTCCCCTTTATCGGGATTAATATATTGATTGGAATTGAGTCCACGTCCAAATCTTTTAGAGTATAAGCCATATCGATTCTATCCTGCCAGGTTTCGCCCATTCCGATTATCCCGCCGCTGCAAACCTCCAGGCCTGCTTCCTTTGCGGAATTTATAGTGTTGATTCTCTCATCGAAGCTATGTGCTGAAACAATTTTCGGGTAAAAACGCCGTGATGTTTCGATATTGTGATGATAGCGCGAGAGACCCGCGTCTTTTAGAAACTCTAATTGAGACTTTTCCATAGCTCCCAGCGAAGCACACACAGTAATACCAATATCTTTTGTTATTTGTGATATTGCCTCGGCGACCACATTTACTTCTCTGTTAGTCAGGCGGTTTCCGCTGGTTACAATACCGAACTTATCAGCACCGATAGCTTTGGCGTTCTGTGCGGCTTGGACTATTTCATCTTTTGCCTTAAGCTGATATGTCGGTACATCTGTCTGATACCTTGCCGACTGCGCACAAAACTTGCAATCTTCGCTGCAAAGGCCGGAGCGGGCATTTAAGATGCTGCACAACTCCAGCTTGGTGTCTATGCAGCTTTTTCTAACTTCATTGGCTTGGGAAATTAGTTTTTCCAAAGGCGTGCTCAAGAGAGTTTCAGTGTTGTTTTTTGTAACAGTGCTCATAACGTTTGGTTATTTTAGCATTGGAGCCTAATAATTTCCATAAAAACCACGAGTGTCGATCATCGATAATCAATTATCGAACGAAGCCCCCCTGCCCCAACCCAAAATTAAAACCAAACACGCTATCGGTCAGTCCAGCGGTTATTTTTCCTGCATATATGGATAGCGGAAATCTCTCGGCGGCAGTAATGTCTCCTTTATGGTTCGCGGCGAGACCCACCGCTCTAGGTTAAGCCAGCTGCCGGCCTTATCATTAGTGCCTGAGGCCCGTGAGCCGCCGAATGGTTGTTGGCCCACCACCGCACCCGTGGGCTTGTCATTGACATTTTCATCTGCCATCATATAATCACCCTTAGCCACCAGATGGTCGTCGAGTCTTAATTGGTGTGACAAGATGTTTGAGGATAGGACCGATGCCGGCCGGAAACTAGCCTTAGCCTTAGAAAGATACAGGGACCAAGATGTCCTTGTTTTGGCCATACCGCGCGGCGGTGTGGAAGTCGGTTACCAAATCGCAAAACACCTAAACGCCGACTTTAGTATTCTCGTTTCAAGAAAACTACCCTACACCTACAATCCCGAGGCGGGGTTCGGCGCAATAACCGAAGACGGCAGCATATTCATCTTCCCACATGCTGCCGACAACATCCCAAAGCAAAAAATCGAACAAATCATCCGTGAACAGGAAGCTGAATTGAATAGAAGAATCCAAACTTTGCGAGCAGGCAAGGCTCTTCCGAAAATCAAAGACAAAACCGTCATATTAACTGACGATGGAATCGCGATGGGCTCGACCATGCGGGCATCCATCATGCTATGCAAAAACAAAGAAGCCAAGAAAATCATTGTCGCCTCTCCCGTAGCCGGCCCTGATACCGCCAAAGAAATCGCAGCTCTGGTCGATGAAGCAGTCATTTTGGAAACGCATCGATTTTTTCAGGCTGTCGCGCAGGTCTATGCAAACTGGTACGATGTCCTCGACCACGAGGTGATTAGAATCCTGCAAAAATGGGAATATGAAAGGGGATAGTTTTTGAGACATCCTCTAACAGGTAAGGTGGAAGGCACCGACTACTTTTTTGCCCTTTTCAATCCGCTCATTAAAAAGACCCCAAGCTCGGCCGGTGCTCTCTGCAATCACCTCAATGGCGGCTTCTTGAAGGAGTTTCTTAGTCGAAGGTGGTATCTCCATCAGCCCAGATGCACCTTTACCTACCACCAGAACCTCGGGTTTAAAGTCAAGAACATCATCGAGGTCTTCTATAGCCAGGCTGTGACCTTGTTTTCGCCACCAGTCGGACCTGACTCTGTCCGGAAAGACAATCAAATCCGACCTGTATTCGGTGCCATCAATCTTCATAACCCCAAAACTATATGAATCAATCCGCATAACTTAACTTCTCCCATACTTTTTTCACCACAAAGATACCATACAAACTACAGGACTGCAACCTTCAAGTTGTGTGTTGTTTGACAAATCAATAGTTATTTTACTATAATATAATTTCAGCATCGGTTATTGATGAATCCTTTTGGTAATTAGGCAAATGCAAGAGAAATCACCAACTACATCCCCGGAGGTGCTGGAAACTACGCTCAAACGATTTTCTATCGTTGTTATCTTCAGCATCGCTTTTGCATATATCGAAGCCGCTGTGGTTGTTTACCTGCGAACAATCTTTCATCCTGAAGGCTTTACCTTCCCTCTAACCGAATTCGGCATTGGCCCACTGTGGCGGCAGCTTCTATTAACCGAAATTGGCCGAGAAGCTGCCACATTAGTTTTAATGCTTACCGGTGCTTTGTTGGTGGGGCGAAGTCGTCAGCAGAGATTTGCATATTTTTTAGCTATCTTCGCCATCTGGGACATCTTCTACTACTTTTGGCTCAAAGTTCTTCTCAACTGGCCTGCTTCAATTATGGATTGGGATATACTCTTTTTAATACCAATGCCCTGGGGTGGTCCCGTTCTGGCGCCGGTTCTTATCTCACTCGCATTGCTTATGTTTGCCCTAATAATACTCTATCGCCATTCTGGCGGCCGGCCAATTAAAGTAAGTTTAATACACTGGATTGGTTTCGTTATCGCCGGCCTTATCGTAGTTGCTTCTTTCTTAATCGCGGGGCTACACATCACAAAGCCGGATTTCCAATCCCATTTCTATTGGCCATTATTTGCCTTGGGCCAGATATTGGCCACTGTGCTATTCCTAAGATGCCTCCTTAAATCTAAATAGCCTAGGCCACAATATCGGATCAAAGATTCCATTTTTTCAAAAATTTTTTAAAAATTGAATCTTTAGTCTACTTCGATTATTTGGGTGCGTCTCAGCTAGCCTCGTCGCTTGCCGGCTAAAGTTTCTACACCACAAAACGCAACAAACCATAAGCCCTCAGCGACTATAATGTCCATCCCTGGCGATATTGGTAGTGGATGTAGTCGTTTACCTCAGGTTCGTTGGTAAACTTCATATTTGGGCCATCCCAATTCAGCTTCTCTCTTATCAGGGCTTGCCCCCAGGGCCTTTTCTTGCCGGTTCTAATGGCAATATTGCCCAGCAAACATGCTTCGGTCACCAAACTTGCGAAGTCAAAATTGGAGCCCGTCGGTCTGCCATCCTTGCAGGACTCGACCCACTCTTTGTAATGCCCGATTGACCTGGAGATGGTTTTCGGCGGCTTTTTGTATTCTTTCATCCTCGTCTCAGGTATAAGGCGGACACTTTGAGCACCCCAGCCTTCGGCTACCAACTTGCCCTCCTCGCCAACAAAAACTATGCCGTCCTCCCAGGGCAGCAGCCGGGCGTCTTCCAGTTCCTCCGGCTTAGGAGGCATCAATCCACCATCGTACCAGGTCACCTTCACCGGCGGCATATCACCGCGAGCGGGAAAGTCATAGCGAACGATAGACGCTAATGGATAAGTCTCAGGATACATCTCGGTCGCTGTGGCTTCAACAGTTGTTGGGTACTTCAGCTTCAAGGCCTGGAAAACTGGAGCAAAATTATGGCTGCCCATATCTCCCAACGTCCCCGTTCCGAAGTCATACCAGCCACGCCATTTGAATGGTACATAATCCGGATGATACGGTCTATATGGTGCTGGGCCGAGCCACAGGTCCCAGTCCAACGTAGATGGCACCGGCGGTGTATCCTCGGGCCGATTGACGCCCTGAGGCCACATACCGCCTGGTCTATAGGTCCAGACGTGGACCTCACGCACCGGACCAATTGCTCCATCCCAAATCCATTCACATAACAACCGGGGTCCCTCAAATGCTTGTCCCTGGTTTCCCATTTGGGTGGCAACCTTTGCTTCGCGAGCCGCTTCTGCGACCATACGGGTCTCATATATCGTATGTGTCAGCGGTTTTTCACAGAAAACATGTTTGCCCATCTTTAGTGCCATCATTGTTGCTACGGCGTGCGTGTGGTCTGGTGTGGCCACCATCACCGCTTCGATATTCTTTTCTTTTTCCAGCATCTTGCGGAAATCGCGGTATTTCCTGGCCTTGGGGTGACGATTGAACATCTCTGCCCCCCGTTCCTCATCCACATCACACAGTGCAACAATATTGTTTTCCCTATCGACCTGGCTGAGGTCATGGTTACCCTGACCACCCACGCCAATACCGGCGATATTGAGTTTTTCACTTGGCGCTGTATGGCCCGGACCTCCCAGCACGTGCCGAGGGACAATTGTAAAGGCCATTGCAGCTGCAGCGGCACCGCCCATAAAATCACGCCGAGTAATCTTTTTATCGCGCTTTCTGATAACTGTTTTTTTAGCTTTCATATTCAGACTCCAACTGGTCGTGTGTACTCTTGATTATCGGTTTCTAATCTGAAACTGTTCCATCGCTCTGGCTATTGATGAAAAGGTATGTTCGAATCTCGCAAAATCAAACTCTTCCGTACAGCCAATAACGAATTTGCCCTCGTTACCTCCTTGTTCCATATATTCGTAAACATATTTTTCGATAACTTCACTTGACTCGCCAAAAAGAGTCCCGGGAAAGTTAATACTCAAGACCTTGTCAGGCCATGCAGCTCTTGCCTCAGCTATTGTCATATCGCACATTGGCGGGGGTGTAAAGGCCTCGATGATATCGATATCGACGCTGGCAATACAATCTTTCAATGACAGATTATCACCATCGTAATGAGCAAAGGTAAGTTTACCTGCCTGTTTTAGAATTTTGCTGCCGTAATCATATATGGGTTTGCAATATTTATTAAACAACGGAGGAGAAACTATAGTTCCCGTAAGACTTTCAGCATACCAAACAACCTCTGCCGGGCTATCGGCAGCTATTTCAAGCCGCCTGTTGTAAATTCTTGTTAATGATTCCTGAAGGGCATCATACTGGTCGGTATGAAGCATAACTCCTTCGCACCAGGTCTGGGTTCCCATAATTTCCAGCATAAGCCACGCCACAGGTATTGGGTGAATTCCTCCGATAATGATGCCTCGCTTTGCCATTTTTTTGTCTGCGGCAATAAATTTTTCATAGTCCGGTTCGGTTGTCGTATGCTCGTACACATACTGCACCACTTTGTAGTCATCCACCGATTTTATAAAATGCTCTCTTATCCACTTGCTGCCGAAAGAACGGTCAAAGCCGGCCCGTTCGGTAACTTCCCCGACAGGCGTTTTTATCGTCGTTATAATTTGTCTATCTCGGCCGCTTCCAATCTCTTTTTGGTTGATTGTTATAGTATTATCATACTTGTCTTTGAACACGGACGCTACGCCGAGAAGTGTAAGTCCTTGTTTATCGAAGGGATTTCCCTTACCGGGGCAGGCAGCCTCCAATATCCAATCGTAGATTGTTAATGGGACCCGGTCGGCCTTACCGCCACGAAAGACAGTCATAAGTCTTTCACGTAAATTCATAGCTCGCTTCCTTCGGTCACTTTTTAACTCTTTGATTTATGTTTGCTCACTCCGCATCAGCAACTTCTAACTCTGTTTTCTTAAAACGACCCCGCAAAGCAAATCCAGCAACTACAGTCACAGCAAGCAACATCCAACCACTGAATCGGTATACCTGCTGGAGCGGCATTTGGTCATATAAGTAGCCCGCAAATGTATTTCCGGCGAGAGTCCCGGCTCCGAAACATGCCGCTGCGTACAAAGATTGGCCTGTAGCGCGCCAGGCCGGGGGCACAAGTTCATTCACATATTCCACTGCTGAAACGATAAACAGCGAATATGACAGCCCGTGCATCAACTCTACCGACGCTGCCAGCATGGGTGTGGAAATGAACGAATAAAGAAACAGGCGAATAGCAAACATCAAAATGGCGAAGGTAAGGACCCTCCTTGCTCCGAAGCGTTTGACAAAGACGTTTGAGAAGAAGTAAAAAGGCAATTCAATCGCAGCATCCAGACCAAATGCCACACCCATTAATCGCCGTGATGCCCCTATGTCTCGCAGATAAACTCCGTAGAAGCTCCATACAGGGGCTGTCCCGACGCCATAGAAGAACGCTATGGCCAGGAAGATAATAAGCCGCCAGTTCCGCAGGACCTTAGAAAGATTCTCCCACGAAGCTTCCTCAATCGCCACTTTGACTTTGCTTTTGTCGCGTCTAAGAAAGCCTGCAAACCAGCCCAACAACATAACAGCCATGCTGATAGGAAATATGAGAGTTATGCTTCGGCCGGTAATAATACTACCAACTACTGGTGCACTTACCATCCACCCAATGGCACCCCACATACGAAAACGTCCGTAGGATGAATCCTGCTTCTCCTTTACGTAGTCCAGTATAGTGCTGTCTAACAAAGTGCCAATCGGATTGGTCGCAAATGCAACGACGATGGTCCAAAAAAGAAAGAACCAGAAACCGCCGTTCCATACATAACCCAATATTAAAAAGGACGCTGAAAACATTGCAAAAAGCAAGGTGCGGCGGCGCCCCCACCGGTCAGCAGCCACACCCCACATAGGCTGCACCAAAAACACCATTATCGGTGCAATACTCATTATGATGCCGATTTGCAGACCCGAAATACCAACCTCATTGAAGTAAACAGCAAGAAGGGGCTGCCAGGCCGCCAAACTCGCACAATACATAAAATATAAAATTCTTAGGCAGTTCTTCTGGCTTGTTAACGCCTCATAAACTCTCAGTCTTCCGCCGGGATAATTCAAAAAAATCCCTTTCAAAAACATATGACTCAGCGGCAATCCCAAACACACTTTGCTTTGTGCGTTATACCCTCAGTGGGAGAAGGTTCCGATAGTATTCAATATCAAAAGCTTATGCTTTCAAGCCCTTTACGACGTCCGATTCCAGCTTTTCATTGGCTTTGAGCATCTCATCCCACGTGAGTACGCTGCCCTTATATGCAGCGTCACGGGCCAGAATTGAGGCGAGATTGCTGCGGACGCTTGGAGCTACAGTAGTATTGGCAAATCGGCCTTTGGTGATATCGTTGTAAAACGTGGCAATGTTGGCCGAGGTACCTTCCGGATATAGGTTGCCCGTCTCGCCTCCTTTGTAAGGATTGCTTCCACTGATAGCCACATTGCCCCCGTAATGGGTATCAATAGTTCCGGTTAGCCCATACATCCGACAGCCATTATCACCAAACTCATCTCCATCACATTGCTTGGCCATGAGGTTGACAAGTACATTATTTGGGAAACGGTAGATTACGGCAAAGTAATCCCAAATATCGCCGTACTCATAGTGTTTTCGTCCGCCTGAGCCATGCGCACTGACAGGGTCAGTATCCAGTATCCAGGTAGCAACATCAATGGCGTGGATAGTCTGCTCGACGACAATGTCCCCGGACAGCACCTTGTCCATTCCCCAGGCCCTAAGGCGTGTTTCAGGGTCAGTGGGATTTCCCTTAAGAAGAGGCTCAACTGGGTTCCAACCATATTTCCAAACGTCACCGCACTTAAAAGAGGCCTCACCACAAACAAATCGGCCTATATCACCATACTGGGCGCGCTTGACCGCCTCGCGATAAAAAGCGTTGGCACGCGTTTGGAAATCCACGTAAAAAACAAGGTTCTTTGCAGTAGCTTTCCTGCCGGTTTCAGCTATCAGGTTGCAGCCGGGCACATCGACCGTAGCAGGCTTGGCCAGGATGACATTAACACCTGCATCCACCGCTGCCGCAGCCTGCTCAGCGTGAAAATACGGCGGGCTCTCAATCGCTACTGCATCCAAATCCTGCTCGAGAAGTTTTTTATAGCCTGATAAGGTTACGTAACGACGGTTGCTTGGTATTGCGAACTGCTCGCCAAGCTCGTCGACCCTATCCTGGAAATAGTCTGCAGCGGCGACTATCTCGTAACCTCCATGTTTGGCGAACAAATCGGTAATCCATTTTCCTCGCATACCGCAGCCAATTATTCCCAATTTGATTTTGGAGTTGGCTTCGGTGCCGCGAACAAGGGACGGCTTCATTACCGCAAACGACATCGCAGTTGCACC
>Ga0209636_10004719_pt1 | contig 13917 bp, 12 predicted proteins | sample DeeMarSWOR152_54_FD_187464 | JGI IMG/M metagenome (GOLD analysis project Ga0209636, IMG submission 187464) | Marine sediment microbial communities from White Oak River estuary, North Carolina - WOR-1-52-54 (SPAdes) (version 2) | ecosystem: Environmental > Aquatic > Marine > Intertidal zone >...
TTGACAATGGTTCGAGTGGTGTTTTCTTTTCACCATTTTCAATCATAAATACTGCATTTGCTACAACAGAAAAATCACCAGTTGAAACATCACTATGGAATATGCCAATTGGTGGATCTGTAATCAACAATCCTTGGCCATCCACCGATGCTATGAGTTCTTCCTCGGTCTTCGACCCCGGGACTACCTCTAAATTCTTAATGGTAATTTTAGGAGCCTCTTCATATGGAATAGTTCCTCCAAATGGGCCTCCTGCTCGACCACTATTCCCTGTCGATGGGTTACCCGCAATGGCACCATAATATGAATCAAAGAGAAAATTCTTCAAAACTCCCTGGTGAACTAAGGTTGTTCGTCCCTGTGGATAGCCTTCTGCATCAACTGATTCTGTGCCAATACCTTGTGGATCCTGCCCATTATCAATCAAGGTGAACTGTTTCTCGGCAATTGGGTTTCCAAGTTTCGGTGCTAGCGGAGATAGTCCTTCAACAATGGCATTCCCAATAGCAGATTGACCAAAGCTGGCAAGGACGTAACTAGCCGCTGCATCAGGTGACCATAGAGTGGGTAGGGTAGTTGTTTGATTCAGTTTCTTTGCTCCTAACAAACTCAAAGCCCTCTTCGCGGCTTTTTCACCCATCCCAGAAACATCAATGGCCTTCTCTCGTGAAATGAACTCCTCTTCAGAAGCTCGTCGTTCATTACCATCAATCGCCATTGCATAAGCAGAAGCATAATTGAATGTCGAACTAGACGCCCGTTCAAGTCCTCGAGTATTACCAATAGCAAAGCCTCCCCAACTCACTTCACATGCTGAAACCGCCATCATTCGGCCGTTGACTTTTGATATGTCCCCAATAATTTGCAGTGAGTATTTAACGAGATCATCAGTAGATAAATCCAGAATCGCTGGAGTGAATTTTCCTTCGCGACCTGGGGGCTTCGGTTCGCAGAATCCCTGAAACCGTGTATCTTTCTCAGATGTAGCGTTCAAGCTAGCAACGGCTTCCTGTAAAGTACGCTTAATACGGTCAGGGGTGATTCCACTAGATGAAGCAAAACTCACTCGTTGATCTTTGGCAACACGAACTGCCGTTCCGGCAGTTGTTCCATCGGTTGCTTCAACAACCCCCTGTTTAATGACTACGTCCGAGTTACTTCTGTAAGAAAGATAGATTTCAAATTCAGCCATTTTATCCAATGATTTGGCGAATTTCAGACCTGTATCAATTTCAGCCAGCAAGTTGTCCTTGATTATCTCATACTCCATACTCTTGCATCTCCATTTTGCTAAGCCTTTCCTCCAAATGTAACCCCTTTGATGAGGAGCTTTGGTCCTCCTAGTCCTGCAGGAAGTGGATATTGGCCTGCCTTACCACACCCACCGAAGTAAGTTCCCTTAAGAGACAAGTCTTTCGTAGCGCCTTCTACTTGAGTCAGTAGCTGCAGGATGTTACCTGAAAGGGCCACCTCTCGGATGGGATATTGGATTTCCCCATTTTCTACCCAGTATCCTCTATCGGCTTTGAAGAGAAAACTGCCATCCCCTTCCACTTGTCCGCCTGCAGTTTGAATGGCATAGACTCCTGTACCGAGTTGTTCCAGTGCTTCCTCTTCCGTCAAATCACCAGGCGTGAAGTAGGTATTAGTCATCCGAGGAATAGGGAGAAATCCAAAATGAACCGCTCGACAATTACTCGTAGGTTCCTGTTCTAATTTCTTGGCGGTTCCTCTGTTCTGTAAGTAATGTCGGAGAATTCCCTTATCAAGCACTGTCGTCATACTAGCTGGAATTCCTTGGTCATCGTATGGAAGCCATAATCCGCCATTTTTAGTGATATCTGGAATCCCGCCATCAACGATGGTTGCCTGTTCGGTTCCTAACTTTTCTCCAATTTTTCCTGCAAGAGGTGAGACACCTATTACGACAAAATCACCTTCACTAAGATGTCCAAACGATTCATGGGCTAAGACACCAGTAAGATCATTATCTGTCAGGGCAGTGAATTTTCCTATAGGACATGCTTTTGCGGTAGTTTGCTCGGCGGCAGAATCGCCAGTGGCTTTGCCGATATCTTCGGGAGTAGAATCTTTTTGTTTGAACTTCTCAAGCCCAAAGGACCCTGCCATTCGATGAGAAGCGAACACCAGTTCTCCAGTATTCGTCTTTGAGGTTACACGGCAGGGCAAATCAACCACTAAAAAGCTCCAATCGATGTTGGATCCTTCGCTATTAGTGAATATTTTTTGACCATAGAGCTCGCCATAGGCTCCTATTATAGTCTGAATTTCTTTTCCTGCATCTCGTGCGGCTCCTACTGCCCGATTTACTAGGTCCATTTTGTAGTCGATATCTTTGGTTTTGGGATGAATCTTAACAGAATATGTGTCTGTGGGTTTACTCTTCACCGGTGGGCGTTCGTCAAAATCTAACTTCAATAAGGCTGCTGTCGAAGCAGCCTTGGCCATTCGGTAAGCCCGTTTTACTGCATCTTCAATATCCTTTCTCTCTTCACTCGCAGTAAATGAATACCCCGCGGTTCCATCAAAATAACACGTAACTCCGATCCCTGTCCGTGATTTCTGGATGATGTCCTTCCATGTTTCATTAACCCGTCTTAATGTGCGAAGAGTCATGTCTTCATATCGCGCCTCGACAAAATCCGCTCCTTGTTTTTCACCAAAAGATACTGCGGCTTGAAGTTTATCCAACATTAAAAACCATCCACCGATTTGAGCAATAGCTCTGGGCTAAGAAGGTACAAATATTTAAGCGGTCCTCACCAACCGCGTTTCTATTACATTGTTATTTTGTTGGTGAACGTATGGAATTTGGTGTCCAGATCGAACCTCAGTTTGGCTACACGTTTGATGATGTTAGTAAAATCACTGATGTTGCCCTAAAGATGGGGTTCTCGACAATATGGTTTAGCGATCATTTTATGCTCGACAAAGATGCTACGGGCAGGATTCTTCTGGAGCCCTGGCTTCTTATGACCGCGCTAGCCCAACAGAACCACAAGGTTCGTGTTGGCAGTATGGTCTTCTGTCAAAGTTATCGAAATCCTGCACTCACTGCGAAAATGGGGGCTACACTCGATGTGCTTTCCAACGGTCGATTAGAATTTGGAGTTGGTGCCGGGTGGAAAGAAATCGAATACAAAGCCTATGGGTATCCCTTTCCGAAACCTATAACCCGAATTAACGAACTTGCTGACACTGTTCAAATAATCCGGGGTATTTGGACCAATGAGCGCTTTTCGTTCAAAGGCAAACATTACCAAGTAGATGACGTCATCTCCTTTCCCAAACCCGTTCAAGATCCAATGCCTATTTGGATTGGAGCTCAAAATGGCAAAGAATACATGCTCCGACTCACAGCAAAACATGGTGATGGCATCAATATCGCTTGGATGACCACGCCCGAAGACTTAGATCAACGCTTTCAACGGCTTGCCCATCTAGCTAAGAAATACGGGCGCGATACTAGTGATATCCAGAAATCTGTCGGACTATGGACACGTATTTTCGAATCTGAGGATGAAATGGAAGATGCCATCATTGAGAACGCCAAGACACGAAATATCCCTGTCGATGAATATCGGGAACGAGTTGCACAAGCCCTGTGGGGAACACCGGACTACATGGTGAAACGACTGCGCGAATTTGCGAATATTGGTGTCACTCATACTATCTTCATGTTTCCCCATGAACAGGAAACCGCTCAAATCAAAGTGCTTGGTAGATCAGTCCTCTCGAAACTTTAAACGAAAACGGTATTAGGGGCTTTCTCGTTTCTCAAGGACGCCTTCACGACGTAGCTCAAAAACCACGATATTGTGTGGATCTGGACAGGCAACGTATCCCTTATTCGGATCAGGTTCCCAAGGGATGGTTCCATCAAATTCGAGGATTGTGATGAACGGGAACATTGCATTATATGCCCAACGGCAGATCTTTTCCTTTTCTTCAGGTTTGGACAAGTCGAACTCGTCACCAACTTTGTAGAGCCGGCAAGGCCCTTTCCCGGGTTGGTGTCGTAATTCATGGACGCGTGCTATGATACGATATACTTTTGACATGAAAATCACGCTCGATGTAGGGGTCATTAACTTCTTCTGGTTTTAATTGTGCGCTTTGTATGGCAAAAATTAGCCAACACGGGATGTGAGTGCGTCACGATTGAAAAGCTTCACAGCAATTCGGTAGAGTATAATGTCTAAAACAATCAGGATGAGTACTCCCGCATAGAAGATTAACCAGTTAAGACCAGTGCCGCCTAGGAATCCGGAATACGCAAACGCCATCGCAGGGAGGATAAGAACCCCGCCAGTTTGATATGCTTCATAGACGGTGTTCGCCCGACCTGAAATGATGACCATGATTCCAACAGCTAATATTGAGAAAAGAACTGGTAATATGATTGCCTGAATTATAGATAAGAAGTCAGGCCATACTCCAAACAGGGGAGGTGCTAGTAAGAGGACTAATCCATTCACCATGGCAATCGCCAAAACTAGGTTACTATATGCCACCACTAGTCCTGGGATAAGTGCTGTCAGAAATTTCCCAAAGAGAAGTTCTCCATCCGTCAATGGTGTTGCTAGTAGGGGAGTTAGTGTGTGGCGTTCCTTTTCCCCAACAATCGAATCGGCTGCAATTAGTATAGGGAGCATGATGGGAAGCATGATTATCACAACACCCATTATACTAGCCATCATGAGGTTGAAATACACTGGATCTGTCAATCCCCAAGAGAGGGTGAGAAAAGTCATGAGTCCACCGAAAATTACTGTCATGACAACGATCATTGCAGGAATCATTTTTACCTGTCGACTTTTGAAGACCATTCGGATTTCTGTCCGAGCCATAATCCACGCTTTTTTCAACATCTTAATTCCCTCCAATCACTTTGAGATAGACATCTTCCAAATCTGGTACTCTTTCACGAAACTCGACTATAAGCTGGTCCGACTCCATTAAGGCTCGAATGATTTGTGGATTCTTTGTTTCCGCCTCTTCAACTTCAAAGACAACCCGTTCCTTCTCTACTCTTGCAGCTTCAACAAGTCCTGTGGATGAAATAATCTCTCTCCCTTTTGACAAATCAGCATCCGCTAGTTGAACCTCATAGGTTCGGACTGTCCAAAACTTCCGCCGCAGGTCCTTTGGTCGCCCCACTTCCACTAATACACCCCGTGAAATAAATCCAACCCGGTCACATAAGTCCTCCACCTCTGATAGCAAATGTGTACAAAGAAAGAAGGTCTGCTTCCCAACTTCGGCCTGTTCATCAATGAAATCACGGACCCTTTTCGACATAATCGGATCCAGGCTAGAGGTGGGTTCATCCAAAAACACCACTCTTGGGTTATGAATCATGGAACGAGCAAGTGACAATTTCTGTTTCAAACCAGTCGAAAATGTCGCTGGAGAATCATCCCTTCGATCAGAGAGTTCTAAAAACTCTAAGAGCCTCTCAATCCGATCTTGGAGCTTTTCCTCCGGAACATCATAAAGCCGCCCAAAATATTCCAGGTTCTTATACGCCGAGAGACGGTCATAATGTGTATTAGCCCCATCCTCAGGGAGGAGTCCAGTAACAGACCGCACATCAACAGGCGCTTCTAGAACATCATAACCCTCAACTGAGATTGTTCCCTTAGTTGGTTCAAGCAGAGTGGCAGCGATTTTCACCGTGGTGGATTTTCCAGCCGCGTTTGGTCCCAAAAAACCGAAGACTTCGCCACGTTGAACATCAAGAGATACGTCATTGACTGCCGTGATTTTTTCGAATTGCTTTGTTAAATCAGAGATTTCAATCGAATCAGTCATGAAAAACCCTCGCAATGAGAATATCTAAGATGCTTAAGGACATTATGGAGGAAGCACAAACTAACAAATGAAATGAATGACAACTCTTCCTGTTTCCTTCTCTTGGACTGTACAAGGTGAGAAAACTTAAGACAAAAGTCCGCAGATACCTTCAGGATTTGGTGGGTTCTAATGAGTGCTCCGCTAAGCTATGACACTGTTGTTTCCGAAAGGCGCCAGCTTCTTCAAACCATCATAACTCCTGAGACTTCCTTGGTTGGGTATATCTATCCCCATACGCCTTTAGAACTCTTTTTCGCTCATCATCTAACACCGACACTCCTCTGGGCAGATCACAAAACCTCTGGAGCCTATGAAGCCAGTCTCCAAACTTTTTGCTGTGCATATTCTAGAAATCTCTTCAGTCAACGGGCGAAGGAACAACTTCCCAAACTGAGTGCCATTGCATTTCCTGGAGGCACTTGTGACTCTCTGCAAAATCTTGGAGATGTTTGGCGTGCCCGGTTTCATGAAGACACTGTGCTTCGTTTAACTTATCCAGTCGCCAGAGACGAAGCCGCCATAACCTATCTCACCGAAGAACTCCGTGGGTTTAGTAACCATTTGGAAGTAACCTTTGGGTCCAAATTTTCAATTGATAAGTACCGAGAAGCTGTGGCACTCACCGCAGAATTTCGGGCCGCCGCGCAATTCATAGTCGCCGCCCGTATTTTTCAACCATCGATTTATCCATATCCTGAATATGCCAAACTAATACGCCAGTTCTTTACCGCTCCGGGTCCCCACACATTGCAACAGGTAGAACAAGTGGCCTCAGAAGTCCAACACGAATTACGAACCAATCAATTAATTCCTTCAGCTGAGGCTCTCCGTTATGGGCTTCTCAAAGGTCAAATCCCGGAACTCACGGCTACACCAGAAAGAAAAGGTCCTCGAATAGTAGTGGTTGGAGGGATGATCGATCCCGAAGGAATAGCCGTTCTGTTTGAAAATGCAAAAATCAACGCAGAAGTGGAAGAAGCTCAAATCGTGCTTGACATTTTATCTTTCAGTTTTCGAACCGTATTTCACCCTCCATCTAACCTGCAAGGCGACCCCTTTCATGAACTCGCCCAAAGCATTATCTCGGCTCCTGCTGAACCCACACAAGAAGGTTTACCAGACCGACTCCACTTTCTTGAGGTAATATTTGACAAGCTCAAAATTGACGGATTAATTATCGCAGAACATTCATTCTGTGACCCTGACCAATTCGAAATCCCTGATATGCTCAAAATCGCTGAGAAAAAGAAAGTACTCACCGTACGCCTACCTCTAGATCCCGAGTTCTCAGACAGAGCTCGAATTGAAGGTCGGCTGCAAAGTTTCTTCGAAACATTAAGTGTTAAACGATAAAGGATGGATGTAAAAAAGATGTCACAAAAGACAACAACTGAACCACCGAAAGAAAAGGCCTACCGAAAACTCTACACAAGCAAGCTACTTCGAGAAACTATGACCCTGCACATCTTAAGTACCAAAACCGCATCACAAAACGGACGACTCGTTTGGGTAACATCCGGCTTTCCAGTTGAAATTCCCGTCGCATTTGATACAGTTGCTGCTTACCCAGAGCAATACGGAGCCATCGTGGGTTCGGAAAAATGCGGTCCGCTTCTCTGTGGGTTTGCCGAAGAACTGGGCTTTTCTCAGGAACTGTGCTCATATGCACGCTCAAGCATAGGATCTGTGAAAAAACCTGAACAAAGTCCTCTCACAGGTCTTCCTATTCCCCAAGCATTACTTGCTTGCAACAACATTTGCGGAACAGTCCTTGGGTGGTATGAAGCGGTATCCGAAATGACTGGGGCCCCAGTCTACCTTGTTGATACACCACCTTTAGAGGGAGATCAACCTCCCCATCATCTTGCTTATGTCAAATCCAACCTCGAGGGTTTAATCACATTCATGAGTGAAACCTTCAATCAACCCTATGATGAAGAAAAATTACTGCAAGTTGCTGACCTTTCTAATACCGCTGTGAATCTTTGGACCAAGTCTCTCGAAGCGTGTAAGAATAAACCCTCACCCTTGAATTGTGCTGATCGATTCCTCTCGATGGCTCCCATTGTGGCTCTGCGAGGAACTCAGCAAGCCATCGACTTCTATCAAGCCTTCTATGGTGAAGTCAAAGAACGAGTCAAACAAGGACTTGGTGCCATTCGTGAAGAACGAGTCCGACTCCTTTGGGATAACATCCCACCTTGGTTCACCATCTATAACTTCTTCAACACACTTGCGAAGAAAGGCGTCGTTTTCCCTGCCGACTCTTATACCCATGCGTGGTCGGCAAACATTCCCCGAGGTGAAGCCCTTGAGAGTATCGCCCAAGTTTATAGTAAAATCTGGCTAAATAAGGGGCTCTCGGCGAAAATTGACAAAATGTGTAATCTAATCAAGGATTACGAACTTGATGGTTTCGTACTGTTTTCCGTACGTTCCTGTAAACGCTATTCACTGGGCCAAATGGTTACAAAAGAAGTAATCACACGACGAACAGGAGTTCCAGGTGTCATAATCGAAGGAGATATGGTTGATAGTCAACAATATAATGAGGCACAAGCCGAAACCCGTGTTGACGCCCTATTGGAAATGATTCTCTGAGGTCTAACCGCTTTGGTAAAACAATCCAATTATGGCATTGGAATTGATGTCGGATCCACCACAACAAAGGCAGTGCTCATTGACTCAACAGGTAAGGTCAGAGCCCGATATCTTCTGGCTACGGGTGCTTCTGCCAAGAAATCTATCCAACGCTGTCTTGATGAACTAGTGTCGCAATCAAAACAAGACCTCTCTGGCATCACAATGATTAGCACAGGATATGGTCGGAGTCAAGCCAATTTTGTCAGTAAATCCGTAACCGAAATCACTTGTCATGGGATTGGCATCCATAGTCTCAACAAAGAAATTCAAACGCTCATCGACGTTGGGGGTCAGGATTCGAAAGTCATCCGCATCGGTTCTAACGGACGACCCACTGACTTTGAACTAAACGATAAATGCAGTGCTGGAACTGGACGCTTCTTAGAAGTGATGGCACAGGTTTTAGAAATTCCAATCCAAGAATTGGGTTCTCTTGCCCTTAAGGCAAAATCTCCCTCTGTCATTAGTAGCACCTGTACGGTTTTTGCTGAAAGTGAAGTCATTGGACGAATTGGTGCCGGTGACACGCCTGCCAACATTGCTGCGGGAATACACAAAGCCATGGCTGCCAAAATCGCTACGCTCTCTCAACGAGTGGGAGTGGTAAAACCGGTCGCTGTAACTGGTGGTGTAGCGCTTAATCCTGGATTTCGCTTCTACCTTGCTAAACAGCTCCAAACAGAACTCTGGGTACCTGATGAGCCACAATATACTGGTGCATTAGGTGCTGCTCTTCTTGCAATTGATACCCACGAATGAGAAACAGTTATGGGTGCACGGAACCAACCCTCCTGACACCCGCGGATAAGTGACTGGAAATGCCAATAATCTCCTATCAAGGGAAAAAACCCAAAATTGCAGCTGATGCTTACATTTCACCACGTGCAACTGTAATTGGGTCGACTACAATTGGTGCACGTTGTAACGTTTGGGAACACGCAGTCATCCGGGCAGATTATAATACAATTGACATTGGCACGGATACTAGCATACAAGATAATTCCACTGTCCACTGTGACGTCCGGTATCCCACAAAAATCGGTAGTCGCGTGATCCTGGGTCATAACGCGGTCGTTCATGGGTGTACAATTGAAGATAACGTACTCATAGGCATTGGAGCTGCAATACTTAACGAAGCCCACGTAGGTCAGCGTTCAATTATTGGGGCTGGCAGTCTGATCCCTCCTGGAAAAAAGATTCCCCCAGAAAGTGTCGTCGTCGGAGTACCCGGCAAAGTCATTCGATCAATCACGCATGTCGATCGGTTTGAGCTTGATAATAATTGGCAAATCTATGTGGAACTCGGTCGAAGGTATCAAAAAGAACTTCGGGAAGAAACGGATTAGGATTTTTTTGGAGTCGGGATTTGCAGATAGAATATATTTTATAGTGGTAAGATAATCTGGCTCCCGTAGGCAAGAGCACAACTTTTTAGTCAAGTGCCTGCCAACAACTCGCGAAAATACCTATTACTAGGTGGCAGCCGTGAAAACTACTATCACACTCATCAAAGCCGATATTGGGAGCATAGGCGGACACATTCGCACCTGTGACGTAACTACTGACGTTGTCTGCCAAGCAATTGACAAAGCTCATCAATCGGAACTCATCATCGACTACAAAATCTGGAACGCTGGCGATGACACCGAGATATTAATGACACACACTCGAGGCGTCGATGACGAAGAAATCCACAAAGTAGCCTTTGATGCTCTAATGGAGGGCGCAAAAAATGCAAAGGAACGAGGATTGTATGGTGCCGGTCAGGACATCCTGAAGGAGGCCTTCAGTGGCAATGTCCGGGGAATGGGACCTGGTGTCGCGGAAATGGAGTTTGAAGAACGCCCCGCCGACCCCTTCGTCGTCTTCACCGCTGACAAGACAGCACCTGGTGCATTCAATTATCCGATATTTCGTGTCTTTGCAGATCCCTTCAATACAGCAGGATTGATCATTGATCCTAAGTTACACGACGGGTTCATCTTTGAAGTGTATGACATCAAAAATGATAAAATGATCAAGATGGACACACCCTCTGAACTCTATGACCTCTTAGCCCTCATTGGCGCGACAGAAGACTATGTCATCAAACGAGTCTACTCAAAGGACAAATCTCGAGGTATTGCTGCAGCAATTTCCACCGAGAAACTCTACGCCGTCGCAGGAAAATACATTGGTAAAGATGATCCTGGTGCAATAGTGCGTGCACAAAGTGGATTCCCCGCTACCGGTGAAATTCTTGAAGGCTTTGCCCTTGGGCACCTTGTAACGGGATGGATGCGTGGCAGTCACAATGGTCCCCTCATGCCTGTTCCACTACACTACTCGCAGTGTACACGTTTCGATGGACCACCACGTGTGACGGGGCTAGCCTTCAGTATGAAAGATGGCAAACTCACTGAACCGCTTGATGTGTTCGATGATCCTGCCTGGGATATCACCCGCGATCAATGCATGTATGTTGCTGATTACCTTCGACGGCATGGTCCCTTCGAACCCCATCGACTCCCCCCTTCATCCATGGAATACACTACCCTTCCAAACGTCCTTAACCGGTTGAAAGAACGCTTCAAACCCGTAAAATAAGCCGGGTTTTGGTAGTTAGTAACTTGCTCTCAATAATCAGTGGACAACAGAAGAGACGTCAACACTACCCTGAGGCAGTTATCTCTTTCATTTGATGAAGAAGCTTTTAAAGACAAAGTCATCACAAGCTTCGTAGTGGTTATAATGAAGGCCTATATCTCAGTGGATTTAGAAGGCATGCCGTATGTGGTAATTCCCGGACACTTGAAGCTGAAAGGTGCCCAATATGAAGAGATCAGGAAAATCGCCACCAAACTTACATTGGCCGTTGTAAATACACTTCATGAAGCTGGTTTTGAAGAAATTATTGTCGCTGACAGCCATGGGCCCATGGTTAATCTCATGGTCGAAGAGCTTCCCGATTATGTTGAATTAATTCGTGGATTCCCACGACCTCAAGCCATGGTCACGGGCGTAGAAGGCAGTGATGTGGCTCTCTTTCTTGGGTATCATGCCAAATCTGGAACCGCCTATTCTACGTTCGATCACACCTACAGTGGTGGCACTATTCAGACGCTGAAAATCAATGGGGTTGAAATCAGCGAGTTCCTGCTCAATGGGTACACGGCGGGCGAAGTTAAGGTCCCTGTCGTTCTTGTGGCAGGAGATCATCAACTCCTTGAAGATGATGTCAAAGTTCATACTCCATGGGCTGAACGGGTCGAACTGAAGCGATCATTTGGCCGAAGTGCTGCAAAAAGCCCAGGATTAGGAAAACTGGAAAAAGATCTCAAAGCAGCCGTGAAACGCGCAGTATCTAGCTTCAAACAGAAAAAGGCAAAACCATTAGTCGTGAAAACACCAGTGAACGTAGAAATCACCTTCAAAAATTCCTATTTTGCTGACACCGCCGAACTCCTTCCCCTTGTAACACGTGTCGGAGGGCATGACATCAAATATACTACAAACACTATGAGCGAAGCCTACGAAATCTTCCAACTCCTTTGCATTGCCGCAGCAGGTATTTCTGCAATTAAACAAAATCAGTAATCCATGTCCTGAACTCTGGCAATCTATTTACTCTCTGAAGTTTCAGAATGCCTTTTTCTTTCTTGTTCACGTAATTCCCGAGCTAGAATCTTACCAACCGCTGTCTTTGGAAGGCTGTCAACGAATTCAACCTCTCGAATCCGTTTGAAAGGCGCAATCCGCTTTTGACAGAATTCAATGATTTTCTCGGGGGTGGGATTGTGCTCCTCTTTCAACACGATAAATGCTTTTGGAATCTCCCCCGCCAAGGAGTCGGGTTTCCCTATGACACAGCACTCTTTAACACTCGGGTGTTTGTACAAGACGTTTTCAACTTCTGCTGGAAATACCGTGTATCCTTTGTATTTGATAGTGTTCTTCAATCGATCACGAATAGTGACGTACCCCTCTTTATCGATACTCGCCATATCTCCCGTAAAGAGCCAGCCATCCCGCAACGCAAATTTCGTCTGAGCTGGATCCTTCCAATATCCTTGCATCACCTGTGGACCATGCAAAATTAATTCGCCTGGTTCATCAGCTGGAAGTTCCATTCTACCTGTTTCGATGTCAACTATCTTAGCATCAGTATCGATTATTGGAATACCAACAGTTCCTGGACGAATATCCTCAGGAGGGCTGCTAATCGTTTCTGGACATGCTTCTGTAAGACCATATCCGAGGACCATACTGACTCCTCCTGTAAGGGTCACCCATTGGCGGCGTATCTCCTCTGGAATGGGGGCTGCTCCAATTTTGACATAACGTAGAGAACTAAGATCATAATCGGAGAACTTTGGATTGTTAACGAGCATGGTAAACAATGTGGGAGGACCATACCACACTGTGGCCTTTTCCCGTTCAAGTGCTTCTAATCCCTGATTAATTGAAAAGCGAGTGAAAAGGAGGAGCGTAGCGCCCACAGCAAATACCGAATTCATGTTCACACACGCTCCCCATGAATGATAGAGTGGTAAGGTTCCCATGACTACTTCCTGATCCGTCCAGTTAAACCACACACAATTCTGGAGCGCATTTGCGACGAGATTACGATGACTAAGCATGGCTCCCTTTGGGACACCAGTTGTCCCACCTGTATATTGAATGACGGCTAAGTCATTTGGATTAATCTCCACTTGCTCCAATTGTCCTTCTTGACGAGTTAGAAGTGAATCAAAGGACTGAGCGCGTTCTGATTTTTCTTTGGATCCTACACTAATCGTGTTTACTTGGGAAAACTCATTCAAACTCGGAGTCGCAATTGAAAACAGGGTCTCGTCCAACACCAGAATCTTTGGCAAAGTGCTGGAGAAAATGGTGTTAAACTCCTCCTCTTTGATGAGCGGATTCATTGGTACAATCACCGCTCCTTGTCGGAGTGCTCCATAGTAGCTGATGACATACTCAGGAACGTTATGCAGGAATAACGCTACTCTATCTCCCTTCTTTACACCCAATTGGTCCAATGCTAGCGCGAATTTCTGGGAACTGAAATCTAACTCCGAATAGCTAATCCGCTGGCTATTGTGTATCACAGCTGTTTGTTGGGGACGTTTCTTTGCAGATTGGGCTAAGAACTCCCAAAGGCCAATTTTAGGATAGTTCAAGGACTTTGGAACTGTTTTTGGCCACACTGTAAACCACGAACGCTGTTTTGGAACTTTTCCTGCCATTTTTCTCCCTGTGATTTTGTGATTGGGGTGTCATCTGTCATCGGTAAAAGCAATAAGGTGTATGGCGGGCCCGCAGGGATTTGAACCCCGGATCTACAGGTCCGAAGCCTGTCGCCGTATCCACTTGGCCACGGGCCCTTACAGTGTAGGCACGCGATTTATGAAATAC
>Ga0209636_10004720_pt1 | contig 13917 bp, 8 predicted proteins | sample DeeMarSWOR152_54_FD_187464 | JGI IMG/M metagenome (GOLD analysis project Ga0209636, IMG submission 187464) | Marine sediment microbial communities from White Oak River estuary, North Carolina - WOR-1-52-54 (SPAdes) (version 2) | ecosystem: Environmental > Aquatic > Marine > Intertidal zone >...
ATCCGCCTTGAAGGATTTCAGATATCAGGATGAGGGAGATTTCCTGCGGTGGTTATCGAGGATAGCGGAAAACAGACTCAGGGACAACGTCGATAAATTACATGCGGATAAGCGCGATATTCGCAAAGAAGTTCGATTTGACAATTATGGGCCGCGCACCGAAGGTCGATCTTTCGGAGAACGCGGCCCGGTTGACGCAACCACGCCCAGCGTGATCATGTCCAGAAAGGAAGAGCTGGATGAACTTGCCAGAGCTATTGAAGAGTTGAAGCCGGAGTATAAAGAAGTTATCATCCTGACGAAAATAGAGGGGCTTTCCTACAAGGAAATATCAAATAGGCTGGGCAAAAGCGACGAGGCAGTACGAAAGCTTTTTACGCGCGCGATGGCGGCGTTGACGACTGTATTTGAGAATGACTAATGACCGGATCCATTGACGATAATCAGAATCGTATCTTAGAAGAAGCCGTACAACAGTTTGTCGATGAGCAGATTCAGGGTATGGAGCCTGACGTAGACGCATTTTCGAAACGATATCCTGGGTTTGAGGATGAGATTGTAAAAAGGATACGCAAGCTCAAGAGAATCAATACCCTATTCGATACCATTGTCCAGGCCGATGAGGATGATTTTGAAGATACCGCAACTGGACATGATCTCATCGGCCGGAAGATTGGGAGCTTTGAGATAACAGAAATGATTGGCCGTGGGGTTATGGGCGTCGTTTACTTGGCTCACGACACCAAACTCGACCGCTTGGTTGCCGTCAAGAGCATCCCGGCTGAATTACAAGCCGACTCAAATGCCCGGAAGCGTTTCAGGCGTGAAGCGAGACTGCTTGCCTCACTCAATCATCCTAACATTGCCGTTATCCATGATATTGTGGAGCAGGATGAGAGTACCGGCTATCTTATTCTTGAATACGTCCCCGGCCAAACATTAGCCGAGTGGATCGCCCGTTCGAGGCTTAAGCTCCGAGAGGTATTGTCCATCGCTCAGCAGATAACCGAGGCGCTGGCGGCGGCCCACGAGCACGATGTGATACACCGAGATCTAAAACCTGGCAATATCAAGATTACACCGGAAGGTAAGGTGAAGGTTCTGGACTTTGGCTTAGCTAGGACTCTCGGCGGCGAAGCAGAAAATCAGCAGAGCACAGTCACAGAGCCGGGCCGGATCATCGGCACGCCGACATATATGAGCCCGGAACAGGCCCGCGGCCAGGTAACAGACAAGCGAAGTGACATCTGGTCATTCGGCTGTGTGTTGTATGAGATGTTGACGAGCAAGGTTCTCTTCGAGGGCGAGACGGTTTCCGACACGCTGGTCAATATCTTACAAACGGAGCCCAATTGGCAAACACTACCAGAGAGCACGCCGGCAAACATCCGCTCTCTGCTACGTCACTGTCTGCAGAAAGATGTACACCGGCGACTTCGGGACATCGGGGATGCTGGCATTGAGATCACCGAAACATTGAGTTTACTCACGGCAAACGTGGCAACGGTTGAGGAAGCACGACCTCCAGGGTTGCGACGATTGTTGGTGGTTGGTTTGATTTGCCTGATGCTTGGCTTGACTCTGGGCGGTGTGGGCATCTGGCGCATGACCCGTCGCAAGCCGCCAGCACCCGTAGCCACTATGCGTTTCGACATCGGTCTGCCGGAGGGGACCTACCTCCCCAGAGGGGCGGGCACCAACATCGCCGTCTCGCCCGATGGCAAGGCCATCGTTTACGTCGCCGCGAATGCGTCAGGAAGACAACTGTTCCTACGGCACATAAACGAACTCGTATCCACACCGATTCCGGGCACCGAGGGTGGCGGCAGGCCGTTCTTCTCTCCGGATGGAGCCTGGTTAGCGTTCGTAGACGACCTTGGAGTGATGATGAGGGTCTCGCTGTCGGGAGACGAGCTTTACACGCTGTGCGATTCCTGCCTCCACGGATCCTGGGGAGATGATGGGTACATCATCTTCGATTCGGGAGATTCACTGTGGCGGATTCGTGACATCGGTGGAGAACCGGAGCTTGTGGCCAAGCCAATGCCCGATCGAGGAGTGTCTTGGCTGAGCCGCCCGGTCGTGCTTCCAGGCAGTAAGGCCGTGCTATTCGAGAACGGCGGCAGTGAATTCGGTGGGATCGGTGTACTATCCATTGAAAGCAACGAAGTCATCATGGTATCCGCCCACGGCTCGAATCCCATCTATTCGCACACGGGTCACATTGTTTACCCGCGTGGCGATACGTTGTTTGCTGTTCCTTTCGACGTGGAAGAGTTCGAAGTAATGGGCCGGGCCGTACCCGTACTACAAGGTGTGCGCGTGGAGAACGCCGGAGCTGTCCAAGCCGCCGTTTCCCGCAATGGTCTTCTTGTCTACGCGCCAGCCGGCACGACTATGGGCACTCAGTTGGCGTGGGTGGATCGGGACGGCGAGAACCTTGAGTCCTTGACCACCCAATGGCGGCTCTTTCGTAGGCCGCGGCTCTCGCCGAACGGCGAGCAGATCGCCGTTGTCATCGCCGATGGCGGTAATACCGACATCTGGATCGTGAACGTTGGGACGGATGGTATGCGCCGTCTCACCACCTCCGGTGATGCCTCACAACCCATATGGACCCCTGACGGGGCTCGTGTGACCTTCGCATCGGCTTCTGTCGGATCCTGTGCCATTCGGTGGACGCTGGCAGACGGCAGCGGCCCCGCGGAAACGCTGGTCGAGAGCCGGTATCCAGTCTGGCCTGAGGCGTGGCACCCAGACGGTGGTCAACTTGTGTTTCGGGAGATTTCTACGAGCAGCAATCTGTTTGTCCTCGACATGCGAGACCGGTCGCGGGAAGTGCTCCTTGACAGCGATTTCTCGGAGCACTCTGCAGCCCTTTCGCACGACGGGAAATTGCTGGTGTATGTCTCGAACATGGGTGGGTCCAACGAGGTGTATGTACGGCCTTTCCCAGGACCAGGCCCCGAAACCGTGGTCTCGATTGGTGGCGGCTATAGCCCAACGTGGAGCCGTGACGATTCCGAACTCTACTATAGGGTAAGCGGTGAGCATCACTTCATGGCGGCTTCATTCCAGAGCGAACCACGGTTTCGAGTTATAGGTCGGGAAAAGCTCTTCAAGGGCGCGCTTTTTTGGTATCAACGTTCTAATAGACAGTACGACGTCCATCCGGCCGGCCAGCGCTTCCTGGTCTTGAACATGAGGAGCTTGGATGAGGAGATGGGCAACATCAACGTCGTCCTCAACTGGTTCGAAGAACTCAAGCGTCGCGTGCCGGCTAGAAAGAGATGATAATGCTTAAGACACATTATGCCATGATTCAATACGAATAGATGCTCGGCTCACTGAGTAGGATGCAAACCGCCTCAAAATCAGTAACACTCACCCACACACAATAAAATCATTGGACAACCTAATCACTCTCCACGAAGCCTGGAACAAGACGACGTATGGGGAAAAAAAACTGCCGCAAACAGAAGTTGCTGAGAAGTGACAGAACAGACGAATATTTCCTATTTCAGGAGCAAAAAAACACCGCCAAGACAAGGGGACATCGTGTCACCAAAATGACACCACAAATCCCAAATTTGCCTATGTAAAGTCCAAAAAAATGTCAATATTTTAAGAAAATTCAAAGATTTTTTCATTTTTGCCGGATTAAGTATATGGTTAAAAGAAATCTGTTAACCAAATGGAAGCTTTACGAACAAAAATAGTGGAAGACGGTTTCTCAAGTCTTCTAATAAAATATAAAGTATGGTTGATAGGTCATAAGGTAGATGCCTCAGAGAGAATTTTATATGGCGACAGAAATTTTACTATTTGACTTTGATCTTTTCATAGTTGGGTGACACAAATTTATAGGTATATCGTAACCATTGTTAGAATTATAGACAAGATTAATCGCTTCGCTCAAACGACCAGAATCTGACTCCGTAAGGTTCGAAAGAAACCCTGAAAGCTGGTTGTTTAACTCTTATCTGAAATGGATTTTCTGGACTGAGGCGCGCTATCTCATCGTTATTTGTTGTCGCCGCATTCAGAACAACGGGCTTGGCCATCATATCGCACGACATATTTTCTAAGGTAAGTTCAACCTGTACAGGCGATGCCGAAAAGTTCCAGAGCAGCAGGTTGTACTCATAAGAGGAAAACTGCTCGTCATGGGTCATAAATCCATGTACATTTGAATTTTCTGAGACCAACCTCAGCCGTTCTCCACTTAAGCGTGACAGCAACTTGAAGGTGAAATATGCCGCCCGTACATTGTTTTGGAAATCGAAAAGACCATCGAACTGCGGCATCCTGTTCCACCATCCAGTCATGAACGCCGTACCTTTGGCTGACATGAATGGGGCAAACCTCTCAAAAGACACATGATAATCGCGTATGTGATAGTAGCACGAGTAATCCAGACCACTATCTTTCATCTGCCAGGCCACTTCGGCCACATAGCAAGGCTGAATCCGTACATCGGACGGAGGAAATCCAAGATTCATGTTCCATTCGTCGAGAAACGTCTCCGGCTTGAGGGAGGGGTATTTCTTTAGAAGTGATTTGACATTATCGATCGTCGCTCGGATTTTCTTGGGGTTACTGCTGTATATGTGCCAAGAGACAAAATGTAGTGGCGCTTCATTCTTAGTACAGAAATCCAACAGAGCGGGTAGGATTGGCGAACTGGGATTTGCAAGGGCTGGTCCTCCAACATGTGCTTTGGCATCTGCGCGGAGGATCGCTGCGGTGGTGTGCTGGTAGTACCTGCAGTAGCTATCCGGTTTGAAACGATAAGGGCAGCCACCGTCTTCGCCAATGTCAGGTTCGTTGGCAACTTCCCAGTAGCGTATTCCTGCTGCTCGGTCTTTATAGTGACGCACAAGATTGAAGATCAGTTTCTCCCACTGCTCGTAATCGGTTGGTTCGACAACGTCCTGGTTGACCACGGGAAAAAGAACTTTCGGCTTAAAGCAAATGCACATCAACGGCTTTGCTCCAGTTTTGAGAATCGTATCCACGGAACGATCCAATGTATCGAAATTGTATCTGTCGGGCTCCGGCAGCAGATTGAAATATTCCTGAATAAATAACCGGATAATCCGTGGTCTAATCGCCCGTATTTCGGCCACACGGTCATCCCACATCGGTTCTTCGGATAGTCCTCCCTGGCCAAGAGCAAATCGGTCGATCTCCAACGGGCCCTGTTGCTCATCAAGAAAGACTTTGACAGAAAACGCTTTGTTTTGAGCCTGTGCAAAGACAGAACTCAAAAGCACCACGACAAAAATTAATGAATTTTTAGCCATAATTCTTTCCCTCTGCTCAATAATGGGCAACAATCGAATAAGCATTCTGATCAGGCTTGTCAATTTGTATCCATTCCTTTTGCACATCGAAATCCATCCAGTCTTGACCATTAACGGTTACTAACTTAATGGACTTGCCCATCGGGTGACGCAAGCGGACAAGAATTATGCCTGGACGTCTTCGGTTCGGCATATCTATCTGCGCTATAATATTTTTCGAGGCCGCTTGGCTTTCTATTTTCATTGATAGCCTGCCGTAGTACGTCGGAGCCCGCTCGATTTCTATGGTCTTACCATCCTCCAGCCACTTTCGCGGTGTCGCTTGCAGAAGCAGCAATGTATCGTTATCCAACTCATGGACGAGCATGTTGCGATACAACTCGAACCAGGCACCATCCGTGCTGGGTGGACCAAAGTATTGGCCCCAGGCCCAACGATGCTCCACCGGTTCGAAAACCGTATGGCTGAAAGCGCATGCCATGTAGCTGTAAAACGCACGGATAACCGCCTTGGGATCGTCACGCAACAGGTAGGCCGTTGCCTGCTGATTATAGACCGGCTCGTTGGCCATTCCCCAACCGTTAAGATACAGATTGTCTTCGTGGTCGTTGAGGAGGCAATCGGCAAGAAAGCCATCAGCCGACAGCGCTTTTAGCCGTAATAGGTGTACCGCCCCAGTATCGACGTCGGTCGGATACCATTGTTCGAAAAGACGCCCGCTTTTCGAAGCTTCACATGGGACATACGGAATCCACGTGTGATCCCGTAATTGCACCAAAGGTGACCGTAAGGTAGCTTCACCGAAGTATTTGGCAACCGCCTGCCTTAAGGTACGTGCAGCCGTAAGGCATTCCTGCGCCCGCGGATTATCGATCTCATGTAAAACCCGTGCAAATAAATCCAAGGCCGCATAGACGTATGCCTGGTTAAAGGCCCAGGTTCCTTCTCCCGATCCATCGTTGAGAGGCCCGCGAACCAGGCTCGTCGAAGCTGCGACCCCTTTGGATCCGCTTTTTATCTCAGCCAGACACCAGTCAATTGCTCTAAGTGTCTGTGGAAGCAGCTTGTCTAATGCTTTTCGATCGCCAGATAATAAGTAATTTTTAGCCACCGCATAAATCATGCCCGGTGTATATACAACCCAATTCGCATATCCACCAACGTGACCGTTAGATTCCTGATTGTTTCGATATATGGACAGAAGCTCCTCAACCGAAATATCGTGGTAGCCTCGCAGATCGTATAACATATAATCGACATATACAGCCTGGTTGACCGGCCATGGGGTTCCATCCTGTCCGTAAGCGAAGTTTGAGTATGGAAGGTCTATCTTGAGGTTTTCCTCCCGGCCGCCGTGCCGTCTTGGCAGACGAAGTGCGTGCCACAGACTCGCCCGGAATAAGTCGTTCACAGCCTTTTCCGGTACTTTAAACTGTGCACCTTGTCCAATATAATCAGACCAGAAATTCAGTGTTTCCGCACGGGCCCTGGAGTATTTAAGACCAAGCAGTCTTTTCCTGTCCTCGGTACGGAAGACCGGAGAGGGAAGCTTGACAATAAACTGGTGGGATTTGTTCGCCCCAAGATCGAAAGAAATCACAATATTTGTTGTTATTAGTTTGGAATTTTTCTTTTCATCTGCTTTTTTATCAGTATCGGGATTTCTGCCATCCCGAAGCTCAAGGTTAGTTCCTTCGACCGAGAACAGAATATTGCCGGAAGCGCAATCCTCGTAACAGAATTCAGTAGACTTGGCCATTGTTACAATTTTTAGATCGGCTGAGATGGGGAGTAGCCTTTGATGACTTACGAGCACAGAAATCTTTCTGGCCGTATCTTTTAGATTTGCCACTTTGACCTTCTGTAGCAACACCATCGGAATGTCGCCCCGCCTTTTGTTGGGAGTGCCGCTGAGAGGGTAAGCGAATTGTTCGACATCGTATTTAACATCGTCTTTTTCAAATATAGTGCTGATAACAGGAAGACCATCAATGAGCTTCTGAGCCCTCCAAGATTTGGCAATTTGGAGTGAAAAGTCTCCGAAAGCGAACCAGAAACGAAACTTGTCCGGATTGCCCAAGTCGTTCCATACTCCGGCGCCGCGGTCCACACCGAACTTATAGATTGAACTATCCCAACCGAGGCAAACGATGTGACCCGGATAAGGCTGATGTGGATTCACATAATCAGGACTTCCCATATCTTTCCATCGGGCTGTGTATTGCTCATATGTTGCTTCTGGCTCATTAAGGACTTTGTCCAGAATACGATTACCCTTCAAGTGCTCAATATTTTTCAAGTGATTTTCAAAGGAAACCGGTGAGTCTCCGACAGCCAGATAAATATCAAGCGAAGGTACCCAGAAAATCTTATTTTGAACCAATTGGTCGATAGTGACACTGAATCCTTTAGTGCCGTCACGGTTTATCTGCACGGTAAGCTTTCGTGAATCCTGTCGGTACGCCGGATCGAAGCGAAGTCGGCGGGCGGTATCTTCATCACTGTGTTCAATCAGGTAGGCCCAGATGCTGTGGAGATTGTCTATTATTCGGATAGAGGTCTCAGGATATCGCAGCGTCAATTCCACTCCGTCAATGTCACTACCCCCTGCCTGTGTCGCCAATATCCCATCCGTGAATTGATCCGTCGTCTCCAATTCGTAGCCTGAGACATCCACAATCTCCACTGCCTCGGTCAGGAATTTGATATAAAAGGTGGTGGCATCTTGCGACTGAAGACCCCATGAAAGTCTTAGCTTAAGCTCCCTATGAGATTCGCCTGCCACCAAAGCAGAAGTCAGTAACAAAACCTGCCAGAATATCAAATGAAGCAAGGGCTTCATAATCTCTCCTTTATTGACAATCGTCGTTTTTCGTATCAATATATAGTGCGAATTTTATGGCACTGGCGGTAATTGGACCTGCTGCCAGCCTTCTGTACCGAAACGGATGTCCCTTTCAACGAATTCCCATATTACCAATTTCTTATTCTTGAGTAAAGCGGGTTTGCGGCTAAGCTCCTGCCTAACTAGTGTGGAGGCTCCGCCGTCATTTACAACTGAAGTCAGCGGAAATCCAAGGTCGCAGGCAAGATGTTCGATGAATCCCGCGGAACCGGGTTCATCCCGGCTGTATATCCGCAGGAAGCTGTCGCCTATGATGAGAACCTGTGAATTAGGATCATCCTGGTAAAGCTGGCCGGTGTCAGCATTTATTACCTGGGTGCAGTTAATGGTTTCAGGTTTGAAGCCGCTCTGAATTTGCGGCACTCGTATCATTCTAAGAATATCACCATGACTTTCGATAGTTTTGGATTTAAGACAGTATTTGACTTTTCCGTTTTCTGTCAATCCCAAATCGAGAATCCTCATTGCAACGGTCTGGGCGACTAAACGCACCCCATCCGGAGACCAGTGGCTGTCCTGTGTCAGATAATACCTCGTATTATCACCAGGCGACAATCTTTTACGCACTTCAGTAAATAAGTTGAATAAATCAACAATTTCTACGCCCGATTCTTGGAGTTTAGAAAGGATATCAATTGTCTTTGGATTGACGGGGTGTTCCAAATACTCTGCATGGTGGGTCAACATTTCCGGATAGATGGTCGCTTTATTTGGTACCGGTACAACAAGAAGTTTTATGCCGCGCCGGGCCAGCTGGTCCCGAAAGGAAATAATCGCAGAAAGAACATCCGCCCGGCCGTATCCCGAATCGGTTGGCAACGGTTCGATGAGATATTTTACGGCCGGTTTGTAAAAGAACCAGTCGGACTGGCCTATAATAGCCTTATCGCCCACGTCTCTTAATAATAAAAATTTCGCATATTGAATCGAAGGACGAAGTATTCCCGCAAGTCGGCAGCTCTTCTTCAGGTCATTTTCAAACACCCTTAGATTATCTTCCGTCGGTGCCTGTCGGAACAGTTCTGTTAGCTGTATTCCTTGCCTATCGCTCAACTCGATTGCGAATTGGACTACGCCAACACTCAGAAGTATGAGCATGAAAGCTGTTATCAGGAAAAAGTGTTTGGATTTGCTCTCGGCCACAAGTGTTGCTCCTAAAACTGAAAATACAAGAATGAGCTGAATGACTGCGTGAACATTACCATTATTGACATACAGAACAAAACAATCAGAATAAAAGCCTTAGGCCAGGTTATAGTTCTGGCCCAGTCAAACGCCTGCAAGGGCTGAAACGCCAAAATGGCACAGATTGCCATTGTAAGCATAATACCCCGAGTATAGATTTCAGCACAGAGTAAAACCGAGCCGCCCTGTGCTTTGGATGGTACGAACATAACCGACAGGTATTGCCAGGCATCGTATATTGTCGCCGAGCGGAAGAACACCCAACCCGTCATAATCAGCATGAAGGTAAACAGAACCTGTATTTGTCCTGGTAGAGTATGATAAAGAGTCTTTCTGCCGCAGAAGCGTTCGATTAGAAGTAATACGCCGTGGTATGTCCCCCAGACGACAAAAGTCCAGTTAGCGCCGTGCCACAATCCGCACAGTAAAAACACAATGATCAGATTGAAATACGAGCGCCCGCGGCTTTTTCTATTGCCTCCAAGAGGTATATAGAGGTAGTCCCTGAACCAGCTCGAAAGTGAGATATGCCATCGGCGCCAGAAATCGGAGATGCTGTCGGCCAGATATGGGGCGTTGAAGTTGCGTGGACATTGGAATCCGAGCATCAAGCCTAAGCCAATGGCCATTTCGGAATAAGCGGAAAAATCGAAATAAAGCTGAAATGTATAAGCGGCGGCGCCAAACCAAGCATCGAGACTCCCGGGCGCTTCGGCGGCAAAGACGGCATCCGCCGCCCGGGCCACGACATTTGCCAAAAGGATTTTCTTTGCAAAACCGAGGATAAAAAGCGCTGTGCCGTATGAGAATTTCTCAACGCTGTGCTTGCGGTAAACAAGCTGCTCGGCGAAAGTTGGAACCTCTTGTGATTTGGCATCTATCGTGCCATAACGCTGAATTGGGCCCGATAGAATCTGGGGGAAGAAGGAGACGTAACACGCAAAATCAAAAAAGGTGTGCGCTGGTGGCGAATCTCGATAAACATCCACCAAATAGCTGAGGATTTTAAAGGTGTAGAAAGACACTCCAATAGGCCAGGCAACTTTTAAGATGGGCATTGACCCTGCCCCGAAAATTCCTATGACAGAGTTAAAATTCTCCTCGAAGAATACAAGATACTTGAAGAAGCCTAATACACTTAGATTCACTACGATGGAGATTGCCATAATTGTCAGCTTCCATCGTTTGCTGCCGGACCTAGCCATAAGAATTGATAAAAGATAGTTTATCGCGCTTACGCAAAACAATAGAATCGCAAACCAGGGATTAAGCCATGCGTAGAAGACGTATCCTGCCAAAATAAGAAACATGGTACGTACCAGAATGAATTTCTGTGGTATTAGATAATACAGCACCAGTAAGAGTGGCAGAAAATAAAATACAAAGATATGCGATGTAAATGCCATCAATTCCTATTTTGTCACAAAGTTGGTCCATACAGCCCAGTAAATCGGGTCATTGCTTTGGCTAAAATAATTGTTAATGATTCCTCCCATGTAGTAATCATCGATGGGTACTTCCAGAGCCATGCGGTGTACGTCCATTGCTCTGAACTTTCTAAGATTACCGCCGATTTGGGTCACTCGTGCGTCCGCGACGCTACTCCGCGGCTCTGCGGGATTGTAGTGGCCGACATAAATGATATCTCCATTAGCTTTGCCGCGGTGGACATGGAGAACCTTGTATTTCATAACGTGAGCGTAATCGTACAGGGGATCGTCTATTATCTTGCCCTTTATTTCGAGCAACTGTGCTGTCACCTCGACGCTTCCGAGAGTTGTCACTGTGTCATCTATACCCGTGTCAGGTTTCTTCGAGCAGGAAACACAAAGACCGAGGGCGCAGAGCAATGAGAACACGTCAAGGATTCTCGATTTTCGAATAACGACTTTAGATGGCGCTGATTCTTGACGATTATCGAGCATCTGACATCGAGTATCGATTCTGCCTCGTTCTATAGGTATACGGGATAGTGTCATTTCGCAGCTCCTAATTCGTGATATGTCCAGTGCGGCTCCCAGCCGTCAGGCAGTAGAAGTACCGGGCCGTCCTTGGTTGCCCCGTGTAATTTGCGCAGAGCTTTGCTCTCGCCTCCAATCGTGGGTGTATCATTGAGCCGCATTAAACCCATCGGAGCACCTGAGCCACTGGCATCACTATCTTCCCGCATATTCCCCGTGAAATGCACGTATCGGCCGTCCGGGGAAATGTCGCCCCCATAAATATGCCGCCCATCCTCGCCGTACACTAGAGACTTTTTCTTACCTTCTGCATCTGCCATCCACAACTGCGTCCAGCCATATTCGTTGTTTTCCTGTTTTGCGGGACGATAAGAGAAAATCAGGTGCTGTGAATCAGGAAACCAGTCCGGCGTGCAATTGTTCATACTACTGACTGCGTTCGCGGCGCCTGTAGCAATCTCTATCCGAGCCACGGTCCAGGCGGTGCCGAAAGAATTGGCAACACCACACAACCATTTTCCATCCGGCGACCAAGTCAACTGCTGGAAGAATCCCTTACGGTTTAGGTAGCCGATTATCTCTTTGGTTTCCAAATCGACAAAATAAATTCCCTTCGTGGACATGCACGCTATACGTTTGCCTTCCGGCCCCCATGATGCCCACGTGTATTCACCTTGCCTACCAAAAACCTCAGCATTGTTCCCATTGCTGTCGGCAAAAACCAGTTCGCCCTGCATCCCATGCAGGTTATTATCGAAATTCTCACTGACGGAAATGCGCCGATACAGGATTTTTCTGCTATCCGGGGAGAAACGTGGAAGACCTTCGTTTAGCGTTGGTGTGTTTGTAATATTATGTATGTCTGATCCGTCTGGGCGCATTATGAACAAGTCCCAGTCACCTTTCAAAGTCCGGGCGGCATAGATAATCCAACCCTTCTTACATACCTCTTCTGCTAGTCTAGCCACTCTATGATCATCTTTTCTGGTGACTGGTTGTGAACTGTCGGCCTGCGCCCGACCCGAAAAGAGAACAATACAGATAATAACTATATAAATCAATATTCCAAAATGGATTTTCATAGTATTCTCTATCAAATCATCATTTCTTAACGTCAATCGCAGCGTATGTCCAGTGCGGCTCCCAGCCCCACGAGAGCCACAGAATCGGCCCATCATTGGCGTCTGGATAAGCCTTACGCAAGGCATAGTTCTTTCCTATGATAATTGGAGTGTCCTGAAGTCGAATTATTGCCATTGTTGTCAGGGAATTGTCTACCTCACCGAGGTCCTGTTGCGATCTCGTAAAAAGCGCATACTTGCCATCTGGAGAAACACAACCGCCATAAATATGCTGTCTTTCTTCGGCGTAAAGTACCCGCTTTTCCTTACCGTCGCCTTCAGCCATCCACAATTGTGCCCAGCCGCTGACTTCAGGTATAATACCACGAGAATAAACAATATGCTGCGAGTCTGCCAGCCAGTCGGGTGTGCAGTTGTAGCGGTCTACCTCACCAACGGCATTCACTTCACCCGTTATCTCGCCCATCCGACCAATGTTCCAATACTGACCCAAACCGTTGGCCGTGCCGACAAACCACTTGCCGTCCGGCGACCATATAAGCTGCTGCACAATACCTCTGCGGTTTAGCTCTTTAATTGTCTTTTTTGTGGATAAATCGATTATCTGAATTCCCTTTATTGAAAGACAGGCGAGTCTCTTGCCGTCTGGTCCCCATGAGGCCCAATTGTAATCATTGCCCCAGACAACCGGATTTGCGCCGTTTGAATCGGAGATAACGAGGTCATAGATACCGTACTTATTGTTATCAACGGCAACGTTCTTAGGCATTCGATAGTATAATATCTTTTGACCATCCGGCGAAAAACGTGCTGCAGCCTCATTGAATCCAGGAGTATTCGTGATGTTCCTGCGATCCGATCCATCAGGACGCATTAGAAGCAGATCCCAGTCTCCCTTGCCGGTGAGTGCGCTGTAGATTACCCATCCTTTTATATGCACTTCTTCAGATAAACTGATTACCCTTCGGTCACTATCTCCTTTGGTAAAGAATTGGTCTCTTTGCTGAACCCCTTTACCTTGGCCAGAGGTGCCATCAATAACTATTAATATTAAAACTAACTGCCAAACTCGCATATAAATCCTGCTTTGTTATACAAATGTTCCTTCAGGTGTCAGATATTCAATAGCTCTGTCCTTCAGACAAGTATCCATTTTGTACCTCTGAAAAAAGTTTATTCTACAGACTTCAGCATTGTAATACAACAAAGAAGAGGTTCGATCATAACCACTTCGTTTCCACTATGTTGATATAACTTCTGGAGAAGTTGGATAAAAGGCCAGTTAAGTTATTCATAGAGTTTCACATACTGCTCCCTTATCTTTCAATTTGAAGCCTCTCATAGGTTGCTTAAACTATGGATATGTCTTAAAGAACATCACATGTTATAACTCGTAAAAGCTGCTTTTTCCATGAGTTCCAAAACATCGAAATTCTTCATAAAGTCCCCTCTGTCAGAAGCTGAAAAACACCCTGATT
>Ga0209636_10004721_pt1 | contig 13914 bp, 11 predicted proteins | sample DeeMarSWOR152_54_FD_187464 | JGI IMG/M metagenome (GOLD analysis project Ga0209636, IMG submission 187464) | Marine sediment microbial communities from White Oak River estuary, North Carolina - WOR-1-52-54 (SPAdes) (version 2) | ecosystem: Environmental > Aquatic > Marine > Intertidal zone >...
TCGATTTGTGGGGTCCAGTTAAATTGGAGAGTTTGATCCTGGCTCAGAACGAACGCTGGCGGCGTGCCTAACACATGCAAGTCGAACGAGAAATTCCGATTCGTCGGACGTAGCCTAATAAGAACATAGAGACAAAACAAAAAAGCGGTAAAGGAGGAGGTCAGTAAATGGCACTAATCGATACGCATAGACATGTTATTCGGTTGGGGGTAGATTGTTCTATACCGGTGGCTACAAGACTCGTTGATAAATTATCTGAATTTCCTTGTTGGAAGGAACCTACCCGAGGCTGGACAATAGAAGACCTTGATATGACATATGAAGACTGCATTAAAAATATGGATAAAAATGGTATCGACAAATGTTGTGTTGTTGGCGTCCATTTTTATTTGCCGGATTTTCCTGAAGCTGGATGGGCTCATCACAGAAACGAATATACCGCTGAAGCTCAGAATAAGTATCCGGATAGGATCATGGGTTTCGCTTCTGTAGACCCGCGGGGAGGAGCTCTAGCTGTACACGAAATAGACCGGGCTATCAACGAGCTAGGACTAAAGGGTATAGGAGAATTTACCACGGCTTACGCCGGGATTGCACTTGATGACCCAATACTCGATCCTATATACAGAAAGTGTGAACAACTCGCTCGAGAGCGCGGTATACCATTAGCGATTCATACAGGGTTTACTTATATGCCGTGGACCTATTTTGAGCTGCAAGATCCGGCGCTGCTGTGGCATGTGCTCGAGAAGTTTCCAGAATTAAAAATTGCTATCAGCCACGCAGGCTGGGGGGGTACATGGCAACAAGCTCTTCACCTTGCTGTGATGTGGCCCAATGTCTACTTGGACTTTACTTTCTTGCGTAGTACGTATACCCCATTTCAAATTATGGAATTTCTCCAACAGGCTAAGTGGGCGGGAATCCTAAACAGATGTTTATGGGGCACAGACTTCCCGTGGGTCGATGCAAAGGACGAATTGGATATGTACCGAAAATTCCCCGCTGAGAGTAAGAAAATCGGTAGAGAACCGTTCCTTACCGACGAAGATATCAAGATGTTCTTAGGAGGAAATGCAGAAAAATACATGGAAATAAAAGAGTAGTGTAGGGGCAGAACATTATGATTAAAATGATGGGAGGGTTTTTTATAATAGTTAATTTGTAAATCTCGGTTTGACGTGGACGTGGAATGAACCCCTGAGGCTGGACACTTTTTGTAGGAGGGAGGTGACTTGACAAGGATGGTAGATGCTATATCTATATATTATTTTATATATGAATTTTGGGCAAGATGCAGGAAGAATTTCATCCTTCGACCTCATAATCGGGGTGTTAAGTAAGGAAAAGTAACGGAAATAAATAAAAGAAAAGGGAGGACAAAAAAATGCATAAAAAGGTGTTTTCGGGATTATTAATCATTGCACTTATTGCAATAGCTTTGTTAAGTGCTCGTCCGTCAACAGCTGAGCCAAAAATTCTACGGATTGGTGAGAACTGCGCCCAATCAGGCATTTTTTCAGCTTGGGATCAGCTTTCGTCCTGGGAAGTCGACGCGCTGGAAGATATAATAAATGAGAGTGGTGGCATCACCGTTAAGGGGCAGAGATATATCATAGAGATAGTAAGAGCAGACAACAAGAGTGATATGGATGGTGCTGTGACGGCGGCTAGGAAATTAGTCTTTGATAAGAAAGTTAATATCGCTATAGGACCTTCGCAGTGGTTAGCGAGGGCCACCGGGCCGATATATGAGCAGAACAATGTATTACACTTATGCCCTTGGAATACACTGGGGCCCGGTGAACTTGACGCAAGCACTCCTCTTGGTTTCTTGTGCACTAATGCTACAGTCGGCTATTATATTACTGGTGGTTTTGCTGCTTTGAAGACAATCTATCCTGATGCTAAGACTGTCGTCCCTGTTGGAGCAGAAGCAGGGCCGGCTGCACCCGTTATAAATAGTTTACTTAAGGAGACAGGCAAGCGAAACGGAATAACTGTACTTGACGATTTGATACCAGTCCCCGATGCCATTGTAGATGTGACTCCTATCGCAATAAAACTTAACACATACAAAGACGCTGATGCTATCATATACGTAAATGCTATGCAAACAACTGTCGCAGGCATTGTCAAGTCATTACGAGGTATGGGCAACAACACACCTATGATATGTACTACCGTTCTAGACTGTAATCAGGTTATAGAACTTACGGGCACAGAGGCGGCTATAGATGTAGTAACTGCTGGTATGAATCCTGGTTTTTCTGGAAACCCCCCCATAATGAATAAAATATATGATAAAGTCGCAGCTGAGCAAGGGCCCTATCCAATGGTTATGACCAATGCTAATTGCCTTTATATGTTGAAGCAGGTCATTGAGGCAGCGCAAAGTCTTGATGTGAAAGATATAGCAGCGAAATGGGAGTCAATGGAAACTATTGATACTGTATTTGGGAAAGGATATATTTGTGGCAATGAAACCTACGGGATTAAGAATCATGCCGTAAGTCATCCTATTCCTCTTCAGATAATAAAAGATGGTGCATGTAATATATACGGATGGATTGATATTGGCATCATTCCGTAAAAAAGTGATTTAATTAGTCGTGTAAACCTAACCGGGGTAAGCAATATCTGCAATTACCCCGGTTTTTTTAAAGGTTAAAATCAAATCTAAGGTGGGAGGTTTCCGATAGAAATATTACTAGAAATAGGCACAGGTGTGCTGGTACTGTCTTCCATGTATATCTTAGTCGCTCTGGGTTTTGCCTTCCTTTTTAACATGCTAGGATTAGTTAATTTTGCCCATGGCGCTATCTATATGATAGGTGGTTATTTGGGATATATATTTATGACAGTATTGGGTATCAACCCATGGATAGGCTTACTCCCAACATTATTAATAATGGCAGCATTTGGAGTATTTTTGGAAAAATATATTTTCCGCCCCTTAATAGGAGATTTTAACGGTATCGTAATGGTATGTGTCTCTATAATTGTAATTTTGGAGACTACTGTGAATATCTTAGCTGGGGCTAGAGTGCAATCGATGCCACCATTTGTTCGAGGTTCTGTAAAGATTGGAAGTTCTTTCGTTACCAATGAGAGAATTTTAACTTTTGCTATGGGTATTGTGCTACTGGGGGTAATAATCTGGTTCGTAAACCGGACAAAATGGGGTATGCAAATGATAGCCATTGGTCAAAATAGAGTTGGAGCCATCTTGCAAGGTATCAATGTCCACCGCATTTCTATGATTGCCTGTGTTTTGGGTTGCTGTTTAGCAACAATAGCTGGATGCCTAATGGGATCTTTGATCAGATTATCACCTTTTATGGGGGATACAATGCTGGTCAAAGTGATTGTGATGGTTATACTAGCTGGGGCAGGAAGCATAAGCGGTATTTTCATTACTGGCATTATTTTAGGTACCTTAGATACTATAATGCCTATTTTTGTAGGAGGTGCTGCCAGCGATATGATTACTATGGCTATAGTCATAGTTTTGCTATTAATTCGACCGCAAGGGTTCTTCGGTCATGAGGCATAATAAGAAAACACTAATTAAATAAGGAATTAAGAATGTCGGTGAACAAACAGAGTACTACTTTCACCTCCTATAATTCTTATAGTAGCTAGGATGAAAATAACCAATATTGCAATAGCGGCTGGGGCGATAGCCGTTATAAGCCTAATTCCCATTTTTATTAAGGGACCCTATGTATTACACGTTATTTGTCTGTGTCTAATATACACTATATGTGCCAGTAGCATGCGTGCGATAATTATTTCAGGTCAGTTTCCATTGGCACATGGAGCTTTCATGGGTGTTGGGGCATATGCCGGGGCTTTGGCCTGTAAGTTACTTGATTGGTCGCCTTGGCTCGCAATTCCCTTTGGAGGATTAGTATCGATGGCTTTAGGGATTGTAATTGGATTTCCCTTTGCCAGACTTCGGGCATTGTACTACGCTATGGGTAGCCTATTCTTTGGTATAGCTGTAGTTAACGTAATTTCTTCTTTTAGTTTTACAGGTGGTGTAATGGGTATTACGGGTATACCTCCTTTGTTTACTGATATGCAAACTTATTATTACTTTTTTTTGGGATTAACGGTATTTTGTCTTTTAATCATCTACAGGGTCGAGCACTCTCGTATCGGCACGAATTTAAGGTCTATCGCTCAATCCCATTTGGTTGCATCTTCCGTTGGTATAAATGAATCCTTCTACAAAATTTTTGCTGTAGGCTTTGGGTGTTTATTTGTTGGTATAGCTGGTGCTGCATATGCTAATTATAACCAAGTGATAATGCCCCAAAGCTTTGGTTTAATGTCAACTCTTTGGATAGCTATGTATGTGCTTGTAGGTGGGGTGAATAACTTTGCCGGTCCAATTATCGGAACTTTTATTCTGTTGACAATAACCGAGTTCTTTCGCGGTTCAGAAATGGTTATGAAATATACTCCATATATTTCTGCCGGTATTTTGTTAATTGCCGCATACTTTATGAAAGGCGGCCTTATTAGTTTACCTAGGCTAGTAATAGCTTTGTTTTCAAAATTTCGTATTGGGAAAGATGGTTAACAATGTTTCTTGAAATTAAAGGATTAACAAAGAATTTTGGCGGACTTATAGCCATCAATAATTTTGACCTGGGAGTAAATCAGCTGGAGATTATAGGCTTAATTGGGCCAAACGGAGCTGGTAAAACCACTCTGTTTAACTTAATCACTGGAGTATATCGCTCCAACGGGGGTACTGTCATCTTTGGTGGCAAGGATATAACTAACATAAGCCCCCATACTGTCGCTAGCTTAGGTATTGGCCGGACCTTCCAGCTCAATCCTTTATTTAATGAGTTCACTGTGCTGGAGAATGTGTCAGCTTCTTTTCACTTACACCCAAAATCGCATCTCTGGGATATTTTTTTTAATACTCCTACCTATCGTAAGAATGAAGCCTATATTAATGCACAATCTTTAGAGGTCTTACGGATCGTAGGATTGAATAAAGTCAAAGATGAGTTAGCTAGAAATCTTCCCTATGGTTATCAAAAGATGCTGGGAATAGCGCGTGCCTTAGCCACTCAACCTAAGCTCCTGCTGTTGGATGAACCTTTAGGTGGCATGAATCCATCTGAGATTGAGTTATGTTTAAATAGGCTCCGGAAATTGCGACAGGACGGGATGACCATCTTAATTGTGGAGCACAACATGCAAATCCTGGATTTATGTGACCGGATAGCAGTGATAAGTTTTGGGCAGAAGATTTGCGAAGGCTCACCCAAAGAGGTAAGAGAAAACGAAGAAGTAATATCAGCTTATTTTGGTGGCGAAAATGTTGCTTGAGGTAAAGAACATCAGAGTTTATTACGGTAATCACTTGGCAGTTAATGATATCTCTCTGGGTGTCCCAGAGGGGGCTATAGTCAGTATTATTGGGGCTAATGAGGCTGGTAAGAGTACTTTCTTAAACGCTTTAATCGGATTGGTTCCCTTAAGTGAAGGAGAAATATATTTTCAGGGACAGAAGATTAGTGGGAAGCCTACGAACGAAATTGTCAAGAGGGGTATCGTACTAGTGCCGGAAGGCCGTCAGCTCTTTCCATATCTTAGCGTGTTTAAAAACCTCATGTTAGGAGCTAGTTTACGCAAGGATCGGAATGAGATTAATGCCACTCTGGAAGAGGTCTATCAGTTATTTCCTAGGTTAAAGGAACGGCGTAATCAGAATGCCGGGACATTAAGCGGGGGCGAGCAGCAAATGCTAGCCATTGGCCGAGGGTTTATGGCCAAGCCTAATTTGTTGTGTATGGACGAACCCTCCTTAGGGTTAGCACCTATTGTGGTAGACCGAATAGGTGAAGTAGTCAGGGATGTCAACAAGCGAGGAGTAAGTGTATTGCTGGTGGAGCAAAATGTCCGTCTTGCCCTGGGGGTAGCCAGTTTGATTTATGTCTTACAGCTTGGCCAGTTATTAGTGGAAGGGGATGTTGATTCTATAAAGAATACCGACATCGTTAAGAAGGCTTATCTTGGAGGTTAATATTTCTTTTATCTCGGGTAGTATGTATTCTCCATAAAGAGTGTATTTAGGGGACGCTCGTGCAGAACGTGCTTGACAGATTGAGTAAAATAGGGGACGCTCGTGACATATTGACATTCTCATCTAAGCTTAGCAAAGGAAAGAGGGCAGGTCTTGCTTTTTGTCATTGCCAAAAAACGAACCAACTCCACCGGAGAATCCTACTATATTAAGATAAAGAGTCCCCAACCTAAAGCTATCAATGTGTAATAGAAATCTTGCATTAAATCCCACCTGTTAAATTCCCAATAATGGGTATTTTCCCTCCGTTTTTTCTACCTATTAAAACAGTGTTGACTTTTTATATACCTTGTATTATTAAAATAATAAAGATTTACAAACTAATTACTAGTTATCATTCATTTTATTGAAGAAAAGGTAAAAAAGGAGGGGCTGAGAAGAAAAGCGCATGAGCGTCTAGGGCAGACATAATGCGGACTTTTCTATCTTTACCCCTCTTTCCTTAAATACTACAAACCGATGAGAAAGTCAATAACGATTGAAATGAGGAGAAAAGATGAAAGAGACGGGAGCCGTCGGGAAAGGGGTCGGGGTTGGGCGCCTCATTACTTGATGAGCCCGTCCGGTGCGCCGCCCTGCGTAATCCGGGTCACGGCTCCGGCAAATTAAGCACATTGAAGTTAAACCGAAAAGCCAAACCATCCGTGAGGGTGGGGCAGAAAGCCTCGGGTCTTTGGACCTTCCCTATAGAATCTCCATGTGACTTCTGTCCAGTCAGCGATTTTGAAGTGGAATCGTAGCTAATAAACTGTCGCGAAAACAAAATAAGAGTTCAAAAACAGCCGGGGTGCCACAGTAAATGCTTATTGCCTTTTCTTGAGGGTCCAAAGAGAGCAGAGGGAAACCATAGTGTGAGTGCAACAGTCCTGGTTAGAAAGGCAGGCTTTTCATTGCCAGTAGTAAGTATTTCCGCCCAAGAGGGGCAAGATAGCCAGGGTAAACAGGGGTGAGCTGTTGGGCAAATCGTTTTCTAGCAAGTTTGTGGACGTTTGCTTTCTTCTCTGACACAAAAGCCCATTCTCCCCTATACTCACTCGATGAGAAAGCGAGTTCTTATCACCTTGGGGCCCTAAAGCATCTCCTTTTCAATTGAAAAGATAAACAAACTTTAGTTCCGTTATTTCAAGTTAACCGAAATTCGCCCACTGGTTATTCTCTTTGTGATGGAAATGGTGAGAGGGGCTCTTAACGGATTCTATATAAGGAGGTGATGCCTATGCTAGATAGAATCCGACTTCTTCGCTTGCAGGCGGTGCAGGAGTTAGCCAGTACCATTTTACCAGCCTGACAGATTTAGAGAAAGGAGGTATTAAAAAATGGCAAAGTTTCTAGTTGTTCACCCAGTAGGTAAGGAGCTAACCTTGGAGGGTGGTACGCCTCTCGCTAAGGCCGTGAAGGCGAATGTCACACTTGATGCTTATTGGGTGAGAAGTTGGTATGCACGCGAGCAAGGCAAATTTTACTGTGAATGGGATGCAAAAGATGCTGAGTCCATACGTCAAGTCATCACTAAAGCAGCACCGGAATTCCCCCTAGAAGGAATTTATGAGATGGAGTTTATGTTTCACTCAGAAGACTTCAGATAGGCTACAGAAAAAATCTAAGCTACAGCCTTCATGTTATTTAGGTAACGTGCGATGGCTAGTTATCCTACTGGGTTTTGAAGGAAATCCAAATAAGCTTATATGAAGTAACTGTATAGACTATAATAGAACAAGGCAGGGTCAGCAGCGGCCCTGCCTTGTTGTTTGATTCAAGAGAGACTGTCGAAAAACCCTCCGAATTCTGCTCTATCGAATCCTATTTCTACCTATCCAGTTTATCTGTGATTGAAGCATCATAGATAAAAGAATTTATCATGTAAGTTCTTGTTTTTCCTTCAATAATTTGAGTTTTTGTGCTATACAATGATCATGCATACCGGGAATCCAAAAACAGCTGAATGAGGTTAAATCAACCATGGCAAAGTACAAACCATACAGCTATAAGCAGATGGTCATGATTCCTGTTTCTCTGGAAGATCAGATCGTGCCCGGCACCCTGGAGTTTGCCATTCACATGCTTGTTGAAGAGCGCATGGATTTGAGCCGTTTTGATGAGAAGTATCAAAATGATGAGACCGGCCGCTTGGCCTATGATCCAAAGGTTCTTCTTAAGATTGTCTTGTTTGGCTATTCCCGAGGGTTGAACTCTTCGCGCAAGATCGAGCGAGCCTGTCGTGAGAATGTGACCTTTATGGCGCTTTCCTGTGGACAGCATCCTGATCATAGTACGATAGCGGCGTTTGTCTCCTCCATGAAGTATGAGATTGTTCCATTGTTCAGGGATGTTCTTTTGGTCTGCGAGGAGATGGGGCTTTTGGGGGGCACTTTTTTTGCCCTGGATGGTTTGAGGCTTCCATCCAATGCCTCCGAGCAGTGGACGGGGACCCATGGGCAGCTTCGCAGGAAGAAGGAGCGCATGCAGGCCAAGGTGAGGCAGCTGGTTGAGGAGCATGCGGACCAAGACAGGCGGGATGAGGAGGGCCCCAGCGGAGGGACTCCAACCGGGAGGGTAAACCGCGAGAAGCAGATCGAGAGGCTACGGAAGAAGGCTGCTCGCATTGAGCGGTTTTTGCAGGAGCATGAGCCCAAGTATGGGCCAAGGGGCAAGGAGGTTACCAGCAACGTCACCGATAACGATTCGACCAGGATGTGGACTTCTCACGGGCCCATTCAGGGTTACAATGGCCAGGCGCTCATTGATAGAAAGCACCAGGTGATCATCCATGCTGAGGCCTTTGGTCACAGTCAGGACTATTCGCATGGCCCCCCCATGCTCGATGGGGCCAAGGAGACTATGGGGATTATAGGTCATGGTGAGGATTATTTCGCGGGGAAGATCCTGACAGCCGACAGCAATTACCACAGCACGATCAACATCCGCAGCTGTGACGAGATGGGGCTTGACGCCTACATCCCCGACCGATTTTTCCGCAAGCGAGACCCGCGTTTTGCCACACGGCGCAAGCCGAAAAAGCGGTTTCGGTTGGAGGATTTCCGGTATGATGAGGCCACTGATCAGTATGTGTGCCCGAACGGAAAGAGACTGAGGCTCAATGCGAAACGGCTCTGTGTTGATGGCATGCTCAAGCGAAGATACGTTTCTGAAGAGGGGGATTGTGGAGAGTGCCCATTGCGGACCAGGTGTCTGATCGCCCCAGGTGGCAAACGCAAGTATCTACTAGTGCCAATTGGGGTTGAGCCCACCCATCTGTTGAAGAGGATGGCGGTGAAGGTCGACACCCCACAGGGGCGCAGGATCTACCCTCAGCGTATCGCCATAGCAGAGCCTGTTTTTGCCAATATCCGGGCCCACAAGCGCTTAGACCGCTTTACCCTGAGGGGCAAGATCAAAGTCACTATCCAGTGGATGCTGTATTGCATGGTTCACAACATCGAAAAGATCTTGAACTACGGCTTCACATAGGGCAACAGAGAAACCTGGTGGAATCCAAAAAGATAAACATGGGAACAAGAAGGCAAACAAAAGCCAGCTGAACCAGGTAACCTAAAACCAGTATCTAGAAAAAACGCCACTCAACAGAAAATTGCCCTCATCCACAGGACTTTTTCGACAGTCTCAGAGGAAATGGGTAAATCAGCTAGATACATGAAAGAAGAAGTTCTGAGCACGAATTACGATTTTCCCATAACAATCCTCGGTGGAGCTGAATGAAAAAGATTCACTGTCTGAGACCAGAGGGCAAGGGGGAAAACGAAAATCCGTCCTCCGTTCTTCCCTCAAAAATCGAACCAAAGGTCCTTTCATGCTCTTCCCTTGCGAGATCCAATCAAACGGGAGTTGATTGACCGGCAAGTGCCCCGCAAGCCCCGCCTTGTAGGCGGATTTGAGAAGCCCAATGGGTCAAGGGGCACAATCAAAAATGATGTTTCCTTTCCGGGAAGCCCCGCCCTGTGGGCGGGGAGCTTCACATTGATGGTAGTCCAGGTTTATATGCCGGTAGACCCATTACTTGTAAACCCCCGGAAAAGTAGGGTATCATCAAGAGCAAGATTCGTGGCAGGGTAAATAGGGGTGGCTGAGGAAGGTAGCTGGAAGCTCCATAACAATTTTGAGCGGAGCTGCGTAGGCCTCATCATGGGTGAGGGTTCGCGAACCTCATGCGTGCATGCGCATTAAGGGGAGGTGATGATGGAACGGATAGGGTTTATTGGCCTGGGGATTATGGGAAAACCCATGGCACGCAACCTCATCAAGGCCGGTTACCACCTGGTATTACATAACCGCAGCCGAGAGCCGATAGAGGAGCTGGCCTCCGAAGGAGCCATGCCGGCCTCATCACCGAAAGAGGTTGCGGGGAACAGCGATGTGGTTATCACCATGCTTCCAGACTCCCCGGACGTCGAAGAGGTGGTCCTGGGACCGCAAGGAGTCATCGAAGGGGGTCTGCCGGGAATGCTCTTCATCGACATGTCTACTATCGCTCCAACTACTGCCCGCAAGGTATATGAGTCCCTCAAATCTAAAGGTATTGAGGCCCTGGACGCTCCGGTCTCGGGCGGGGAAGTGGGAGCGAGGGAAGGAACCCTCTCCATTATGGTAGGGGGGAATAAAAATGCGTTTCAAAGGGCCTTACCTCTCTTCCAGATAATGGGCAAGAACATCGTTCACATCGGTAACCCGGGTGCCGGGCAGGTCGCAAAGGCCTGTAACCAAATGGTGGTGGCCCTGACCATACAGGCTGTGTCGGAAGCATTGGCCTTGGCCGAGAAGGCCGGAGTGGACCCCGCAAAGGTACGAGAAGCATTGTTGGGAGGGTTTGCCCAGAGTCGCATCTTAGATCTGCACGGTAAACGTATCCTCGAGCGTAACTTCCAGCCCGGTTTCAAGCTCAAGCTCCACCGTAAGGATCTCGGTATTGCCCTGCAGACTGGGCGTGAGCTTTCTGTGCCGCTCTTCGCCACCGCCCAGGCCGCTGAACTGATGGACGGTCTGTTGGCCCGGGGCAAGGGAGATCTGGACCACTCTGCATTGGCCCTTTTTTTCGAGTAGCTTCCTTAGGTCGAAATTATCAGGTAATCCCTTATGCTTCCCCATGTCATGGCTTTCAATCTCATTGGAAATCCCACTAAGTTCGCCCAGATCGCCGGTGCCATGGGTGAGGAGGTGAGAGATTATCCGGTATGGAGGCCGATCCTTTGGCCCTTGAAGCGGTTAAGGAGTTCCTCAGCCAGCTCAAAATCCCCATTTGTTTGAGGGATTACGGAATTCCTTAAAAGATAACCTAGATTGGCCGAGGGGGCAATGAACCTTTCTCACCTTTTTGTACTCAATCCCAGGAATGTAACCGGAGAAGACGTGGAGGAAATCTATCGGATGGCTTGGTAATCCGGTGGAAGAGGAATGAACGTCAAGGGAAAGTGAACGATTTGATGATTCGAGGTCGGGAAGTGATCTATCGAATCCGAAAAACGTAAGTACTGTAAAATGAGGCCATGAGTCCACAGTCAATCTCGTTTTCGGCTCTATCCATTTCAGAGCAATGAGGGATGGAAAGGGATGACCAAATATGGCAGGTTGCTAACCACCATATCGAAGAACTGGGTCCCCCTGAGAAGGGATTTGGTCGCTGGTCAGTATCGAAAAAGGAGCATCTCTCAGGAGGTGATATCAATGAGATTCAAAGATAAAGGGGCAATTATCACTGGTAGCGATCGAAGGGTCTTTTTCCCCTTGACATATCTCCTCTGAAATGGTACTTCCCTCTTTGGCCGCACCCTTCTGGTCATTTCTCCATGACAACAAAATCGATCATTGTTTTAGCTCCACAAATAGGAAATAACATGTGTGAATACTCGGGAAAAGGAACGAAATCATACAGTAGATAATAAAATCGTAGGGAGGGAATACAATGGGCAGTGAGGTGAAATATTACCCATTTTACATCGGCGGAGTAAAACAAGTTTACCCGAATGTACATCCAGGAACACCTAAGTATGCCTCAGCCGTAGTCGTGGATAATCTCGTCTTTTTATCCGGTATGACCGCTCAGGATACTGAGACGGGTGCATGTTTGACGGACACCATAGCGGATCAGATGGTAGTATGCCTGGATAAGGTAAGGGCTGCTCTGGAGGAAGTAGGCAGCTCTATGGAGAATATCGTAAAAACCCTCATCCTTCTCAAAGATGTGAAGGATTATCAGATAATGCGGAAGACAGAGTTAGAGTATTATCAGAAGCATGCTCCCCGCTTGGTGAATGAACCCCCAGCGAGCACCTTTCTTCAACCCGCCTCCCTCGCAAGGCCCGAGTTTTTGGTAGAGATTGACGTCATCGCTGTCGTTTCAAGAAAGTGAATGAAGCGAACTCGCTTGCGGATAGAGGGAAAGATACCTGGATGGGGCATACCATGGTTTTAAGGAGCGCGAAAGAGCGCTTTTTAAAAGACTGAAAAACGGGGTACTATTATGTCAAAATCAATTGTCTCTATCATTAAGGGAACGAATGTGGAAAAAATGGTAACCGATGCCCTTTCCCTTTTGGGCGGGCTTACATCTCTAATCAAGCCGAATTCCACGGTGGTCATCAAACCCAACGCAGGTCATCCTAGCCCACCTGAAACGAGTGTAAACACGAGCCCTGGGGTGGTGGCTGGCGTGATTAAGGTGCTCCGCCAAGCCAAACCGAAGGAGATCCTCTTGGCTGAGGCATCGGCCATTGGATGTGACACACTTGAATGCCTAAAGGTGAGTGGGATCAGGAAGGCTGCAGAGGAAGCCGGGATAGATAGGATCATCGATATCAAGAGGGAGAAAGACCTGATAAAGGTTCCCATCCGTGACGCCCGATCCGGTTTAACCAGGGTCCTCCTGCCCAGGTTTCTTATAGAGGCGGATCACATCATAAACGTACCTATCTTCAAATCCCATTGCAGCATGGTGTTCACCTGTGCCCTCAAGAATATCAAGGGCGTTGTTCAGGATAGGATTCACGCCCAGATGCACCAGACTGTTCTCGCTGATGCTATGATGGATCTTTGGTCCGTCATAAAAGCAGACCTCTCAATTGCTGATCTCATTCGACCCGCAGAGGGTTTCGGACCCCACAACACTTCACCAACAGATTTTGGTTGTGTAGCCGCCGGGAAAGATCCCGTGGCCGTAGACGCCACCGTTTGCCGAATGGTTGGCTTAGATCTCCGAGATGTAGACTACTTTGGACCTGCGGTGGAGCGGGGTCTTGGGAATATTGATGAAGACCTCATCGAAGTCCGCGGGAACTCAATAAAGGAAGTATACAAGAAGCTGTGGTTACCGTACCTGGAAGGGCTTGATGCCTATCCGGGATACAATTTCTATATAGAAAATGCCTGCAGCAGTTGCCAGGGCTTGCTGGCATTGACCCTGGAGAAATTAAAGGCGTTGGGCCAGTATGAAAAGAATCAAGGCATTGATATCGTAGTTGGTCCCAAGAAAGAGCTTCCCAAGGGTGTAAGAGCTGGGAACAATCTTATCCTCGTAGGTGACTGTCTCAAAAAGTATCGTAAGCACGGCCACTGGGCAGCCGGGTGCCCTCCTCTAGAACCTTTACCTCTCTGGGCGATAACGGATCGAGAGGATCAAACAGAACTTACCGTGGAGGGAAGGAAAAGATTGGAAAAAGAGGGGGAGATTTTTGATACATACGCCAAGAAAAAATATGGGCGGTAACGGACCGAAAGGATCAAAAATCCCTTACTGAAAAGGGAAGAAAAAGGTTGGAAAGGGCGGCAAAGATTCTATTTCATGAAAAAGGGAG
>Ga0209636_10004723_pt1 | contig 13911 bp, 16 predicted proteins | sample DeeMarSWOR152_54_FD_187464 | JGI IMG/M metagenome (GOLD analysis project Ga0209636, IMG submission 187464) | Marine sediment microbial communities from White Oak River estuary, North Carolina - WOR-1-52-54 (SPAdes) (version 2) | ecosystem: Environmental > Aquatic > Marine > Intertidal zone >...
TGCCCATCTGGTCATACCTGATTGGGCTGTTGTGGTTGAATTACCAGCCCTAGAGGCATACGAAACAGTGATTTATGGAATAGGGTCATCGATGGGAATCATTATCCTGAGCGCTATCTTGGCTATTTGGGTCGGTATCTATCTTTCAAGAAGAATTACCAAACCAATAATAAGCTTGAGAGATACTGCTGTTGAAATAGGTAAAGGTAAATTAGATACCAAAATAGAGGTTGAATCTAAGAACGAGATAGGAGAGCTAGCTGCGGGTTTTAACGATATGGCAGCAAAGTTAAAAGAATTATATGAAACTCTTGGGGCAAAGGTGGAAGAAAGAACCAGAGAATTAGAAGAGGCTAAGGCTTCTCTGGAAATAAAAGTTACCGCCAGAACTAAAGAATTAAAAGAGCTGACCGAAAAGCAGGAGGAAACTATCAAAAAAAGAACTAAAGAAATTCAAGAGAGAGTAGGAGAGCTAGAAAGGTTTCATCGTTTAGCCGTTGGCCGGGAATTAAGAATGATTGAATTAAAAGAAGAGATCAAAAAATTTAAAAAAGAATTGGAAAAATACAAATCCAGCACATAAAATTTTATGTGTTGAACAAAGGTCGAGACAAACTCAAAATATTTAAAAATCCATGATTGTACCACCCAGTCCAGAGCCCCCGCTTATTGGAATAGAACATTTCGATATAAATACCTTTATGGGGCAGACTTTGGGTTGGTTGAAATGGCCGACTTTAGCTGGCTTGATCTTCGCCGCCGTTTCCTTTATAGTTGCTACCTATTTTATTGTACGGTACACTAAAGGATTTTACGCAGGGAGGAAAATTCCTACGTCTTGGAAATTGTTTTTATGGGGAATTTTTATTACGGTCATCGCCGAAATTGGAGAAATACTGGGTTTCTATCAATGGCCTGACTTTGGCTTAATTGAGATTAATCTTCTCTTGGCTGTTCCTCATGCGGTTGGCGGAGTCTTAGTTGGTTTCGGTGCTTATTGTTTATACAAAGAAGCAACGGTTTAATCTTATGCCGATTTTAGAATTTCACGCTATTAATCCTTTAACCTATCTTGGCCCGACTTTAGGAATGAATCTTTACCTACTTTTGATTCATATCCCGATAGTTTTTGGATTTGGTTTCGCTGCTTATTACGTTATTAAATACCTCAAGAGATTTTACGGAGAAAGGCCAGTTTCTGAAGAATGGAAATGTTTTTGGTTAGCTATGGTTTGGATGACGGTTCATGAGCTGATTGAGGTGCCGATTCTGTACCAATGGATTATTGGTCAGGTTTTATTGGTTGCTTTCTTTATTATCCAGGTGGTGTCGGGAGTTTATCTGATTCGGGGAAGTTATATCTTGGCGAAAAAATATATTGTGGAGTAAAAGCTTTTATGGAAAAAATCATTGGAGACTTGGAAAAAGAACTTAAAGATATCGTTGAGGAGAAACCGGTGAAAATTAAAAGAAAAGAATTGGGAGATATGGTGGACATTCGGCTTTTGCGAATGATAATTTTTTCTCTTCAATGGGTTTCGGTTGGTTATCAATCTGCTCTGAGACTGGCCGGAATGAAGTTTGGCAGGAGGTTAGGAGAAAGCTCTGAAAAAACCGAGCTCTCTCTCGTTTTAGAAGAAATCAAAAAAGTTATTGAATCCTTAAACGGAGGAAAGGTAGAAATTAAAATTACGCCGGTGTTAAAAAGTGCCGAACTTAGAATTTCTGAATCTTCTTTGACTGCCGGAGTTCCCGATGTTTTGCAAAATCTTTGTTTTTTTGAAGAAGGATTTATTGAAGGCTATTTGGATGGGGTTATATCTAAAAAGGGAGCTCTCGCCATAGTCGGCGGAGAGAAAGGTCTTACCAAGGTAAGAGTGGAAGAAAAAAAATGCGTTGGCTTGGGCGACGATTTTTGTGGATTTTTAATTAGATTTTAAGTATAATTAAATATATGGCAAAGAAGATTCTATTAGTTGAAGACGAGGAGATTATGATTAGTCTCCTTCAAAGAAAATTAAGCCAAGAAGGTTATGAGGTTTCGGTTGCCAGAGATGGAGAAGAGGGGTTGAAAGCAATAAGGAAAACAAAGCCCGACTTGGTTTTGCTTGATATCATTATGCCAAGAATGGGCGGATTTGAGGTGATGGAGGCAATGGCTAAAGATAAAGAGTTAAAGGAAATTCCGGCCATTGTTATTTCCAATTCTGGCCAGCCGGTAGAGTTAGATCGGGCTCAAAAGTTGGGAGCCAAAGATTGGCTGATTAAGACCGAATTTGACCCTCAGGAAGTAATTGATAAAGTAATCAAACAAATCGGGAAATAAAAATATGACCAAGACAATTTTAATAATTGAGGATGATAAATTCCTCAGGGAGTTAATCGCCCAGAAACTCATCAAAGAGGGTTATGAGACTTCTGAAGCAATTGATGGAGAGGAGGGAATAAAGAAGATTCAAGAAGAAAAACCCGACCTGATTTTGCTTGATTTAATTTTGCCGGGAATTGATGGTTTTGAGGTTTTGTCTAAAATGAGAGAAGACCCATCCCTAGCCCCAATTCCGGTGATTATCCTCTCCAACCTCGGCCAAAAGGAAGATGTTGAACGAGGATTGAAATTGGGAGCAGTTGATTATTTGATTAAGGCTCACTTTACTCCCGGAGAAATTATCGAGAAAATCAAAAACGTCCTCAAATAGAAAAAAATAGAGACGTGTACGTTTTTTTTATGCCAGAGCTACCCGAAGTAGAAACAACTGTAAGGCAGTTGCAAAGAAAGGTCCGAGGACGGACCTTTATTGATGTCTGGACAGATTTTAAGAGAATAATTAAGAGACCCTCAGGCCTAGAAAAATTTAAAGAAAGACTAAAAAGCAAGAAAATTCAGAGAGTTTGGCGACGAGGGAAAAATATCATTTTTGATTTATCAGGCTACTGTTCTTTGTTGGTTCACCAAAAATTAACTGGCCATTTATTATTAGGAAAATGGAAGAAAAAAGGAAAAATTTGGCAACCACCACCGGGTCCTCTTTCAGATAGAGTTAACACCTACATTCATTTATTATTAACCTTTGATAATGGTCAGCAGCTGGCTTTGTCGGACTTAAGAAAATTTGCCAAAGTCGAACTTTTCAATAAAGATGAATTAAAAAAGGAGCTTAGCTCCTTGGGGCCGGAACCTTTAGACAAAAGTTTCACTTTAGAGACCTTTAAAGAGACCCTTCAACAAACTCAGGGTAAGATTAAACAGGTTTTGATGGATCAGACAGTAATCGCCGGCATTGGCAATATTTATTCTGACGAAATTTTGTGGCAGGCAAAAATTCATCCTTTTAAAAAAATTTCTCAACTTTCAAGAAAAGAGCTAAAAAACATTTATCAAGCAATGAGAAAAGTTCTGTCTTTAGCAATAAAGCTTTGCGGCGAATCTATTTCTGACTATCGAACCCTTTCTGGTGAATCTGGTTTTTTTGACAAAGCCAGAAAGGTTTATCGCCGGGAAGGAGAAAAGTGTAGTCGCTGCGGGAAGATTATTAAAAGAATAAAATTAGCTGGCCGTTCAGCCCATTTTTGTCCCAACTGTCAACCACTTTGATTATTTAATAAAAAATATGTTTGCCCAATTAGTAATACTTTCGACAGTTATTTTACTTTCATTAGTTGGAAGTAAAGCTTTTAGGCAAAGCCGGAGAATAAACTATTTTCCCGGAAAAATATTATCTTTCGGTTTGTTTTTTGTTGCCTTTGGAATTTTTACTTACGCTGTTAGAGATATCCTTACTCAGTTTGAATTATATCAGCTGGAACTTGCAGTTGGTAAGAGCGGTATATTTTTTCATGTATTAGGAGGAGTCTTAATACTTCGATTTTTTACTCAGGCGTTTACCCCCGATCCTTTTAGGCAAATCTTCTTTTCAATATGTCTACTATTTATTGCCATTGTCCTGGTTGCTTTGATAAGCTTCCCTACGACCAGCGAGATAATCCAAGCGCCTTTTGAACCGTTTCTTTATAAAGTAATAAAACACACTCCTGTCGGGATGCCGGCTTATCTTATAATATTCATCTTTATATTCGGCCCTGTGTTATTAACCAGCATAGTTTTATATAATGTAGTTAAAATAGAAGAAAAAAAATTAAGAACGAAAGCATTATTTTACGGGACGGGCCTTCTGTTTTTATTTATTCCTTCGCTTGTTTGTCTATTTATTTCTCCAATTTATGCCAGATGGGGATATCTGATAGGGGCAATTCTACTCTACTAGGCGTTTCAAATAAAAGTATAATCTGAGAGAGGCTTTTGTAAAAAGCGTCAAAAGTAAGGCGATGAGGGTTTTACCCTCATCTTCGTCTTCGTCTCGCTACCACGGGACTCGGTCGGCGAAGAAATAAATTTCTTCTTTACCTTCGTCCCGCTGTGGCGGGGCTCGGCCTATGATTATTTTTCTCTACGGACAAGATACCTTCCTTTCTCACCAGAAATTAAAGGAAATTATTGACCATTACAAAAAAATCCATAAAAGTGGGTTGAATTTGAGATATTTTGAGGGAGAAAATTTAAATTTTCAAGATTTCAAAAACGAGGTTGAGACTGTCTCAATGTTTCGGGAGAAAAAGCTGGTGGTTTTAAAAGACATTTTTGTTAATAAAGATTTTCAAGAAGAATTTTTAAAGCAAGGAGAAAAATTTGTTAATTCTGAGAACGTTATTTTAATTCATGAAAAGAAAGAGATAGACAAGAGGAACTCCTTTTTTAAATTTCTCAAAAAAAACTCAAAATCTCAAGAACTTGGACTGTTAGAAGGTCAAAAATTAAAAAATTGGGTTAAAAAAGAACTCGGAAAATATCAAGAGGTAGCCGAACCTGAAGCGCTGGATGAGCTCATCAATTTTGTTGGCAGCAATCTCTGGCAAATGGAAAATGAAATTAAAAAGCTGACTAATTACAAAAATGGCCAAAAAATCCAGAAAGAAGACATAGAACTTTTAGTCAGGCCAAAAATTGAAACCGATATTTTTAAAACTATTGATGCCATATCAGAAAAGAAAAAAAGCCAAGCCCTAATGCTACTTCATCAACATTTAGAAAAAGGCGACGCACCCCTGTATCTTTTGGCAATGATTAATTTTCAATTTCGCAATTTGCTAACGATTAAAGAGTTGATTGAAAAAAATACGCCTTATTATAAAATTATCAGTAAAAGCAAGCTCCACCCCTTCATAGTTAAAAAAAGTTACCAACAGGCGCAAAGATTTACTCTCCAACAATTAAAAAAAATCTACCAAAAAATTTTTCAGGTAGATTATCAAATTAAAACTGGGAAAATTGAGCCAGAAGTAGCTTTAGATATACTGATTACTGAGGTTTAGCTACTGCTCGCTGAGGATTCACCTCATCTCGTGCCTCGCTCGGCTTCGCCGAGCTCAGCGAAAGAGTAATTCTGGATTTTTTTCTGGCAGCAGTGTTTTTTTTAATTAAGCCGGTTTTAGCCGCCTTATCTAAAATTTTGTAGACCTGGGGCAAGAGTTTCTTAGCTTCTTCAACCTTTTTCTGAGAAACCAAAGTCCCCATCTCTTTGAGGAGATTTTTTATTTCCCGTTTTTTCTGGATATTTCGAGCTCTTCTTCCTAAACTTTGTCTAAGAGCTTTTTTGGCTGATTTAGTAATCGGCATATATTTTTTCTTTACCATTTTTAATCTTCTTTATCAAGTTTCTGATTTCAGCCGCCCTTTCAAAGTCCAAGTTTTTGGCAGCTTCCTTCATTTCTTTCTCTAACAATTTTTCATCTCGAATCAGCCAAAATTCAGAAGATATTTCCTTTTCTTTTAAAGCAAATGGCCAATCCCTTATTTCTTTAATAATTGGTTTGGGGATAATTTGGTGCTTTCTGTTGTATTCTTGCTGAATTTTTCTTCTTCTTTTAACTTCATCAATCGCCGCCTTCATCGATTTAGTTATTTTATCAGCATACAAAAGGACATGTCCTTCTTGATGTCTGGCTGCCCGGCCCATGGACTGAATTAAAGTGGTTTCTGACCGCAAGAACCCTTCTTTATCAGCATCTAAAATGGCTACCAAAGCGACTTCCGGTAAATCTAACCCTTCTCTTAATAAGTTAATTCCAACCAAAACATCATATTTTCCTTCTCTTAAATCTTTAAGGATTTGCGGTCTTTCCAGGGTCTTCACTTCGGCGTGAAGCCATTGAGTTTTAATTCCGCTCTCAGTCAAATAATCAGATAAGGCTTCCGCCAATCTTTTAGTTAGAGTTAAAACTAAAATTCTTTGCTTCTTTTTAATCCTTTTTTTAATTTCTTCAATTAAATCCTTGACTTGATTTTGAGTTGGCCTAACTTCAATCAATGGCTCCAATAATCCGGTAGGCCTAATTAATTGTTCAACAATGTGTTTCTTGCCAGTTTTTTTTCTTTCTTCTTCGGCCGGAGTAGCTGAAACATAAATTACTTGAGGAGCTCTTTCTTCAAACTCTTTAAACGTCAAAGGCCGATTATCAATAGCCGAGGGTAGTCGAAAACCATATTCGATTAAAGTTTCTTTTCTGGCTCGGTCTTGATTGCTCATCCCATGGAGTTGGGGTAAAGTCACATGGGATTCGTCAATAAAAATAAGGAAATCTTTAAGAAAATAATCAATTAAAGTAAATGGAGCTTTCCCTGGTTTTCTAAATTCTAAATGCCTTGAATAATTTTCAGTTCCGTGGCACCAGCCGCCTTCCCTTAGCATTTCCAGATCATAATTTGTCCTTTGCTCTAATCTTTGAGCCTCCAATAACTTTTTTTGTTTCTTAAGTTTTTTCAACTGATTTTGTAACTCCAATTTTATATTTTCAATAGAAAGCGCTAATTTTTTTTGAGGAGTAACCCAGAAATGAGCAGGATAGATTTTAAATTGTTGATTGTAAATTATAAATTTAGGATTTAAAGAATCTTCAGCTATTGAGATTTTATTAATTTCATCTTCAAAAAGCTCAATTTTTAGGATTTCTTTACCAGTAACCAGGTAAATATCAACAATATTGCCGCGAACTCTAAAAGTCCCCGGCTTAAAATCAATGTCGTTTCTCTGGTACTGTAATGAAGTCAAATGGGAAATTAAATCTTTTCTTTTTATTCTTTGGCCGGGTTTAATTTCCAGAGAAACCTGCTGATAGACTTCAGGAGAACCAATATTGTAAATACAGGAAACCGAGGCGACAATAATAATGTCGTCTCTGGCTAATAAATCCTGGGTAGCGGCGTGTCTTAGTCTGTCAATCTCCTCGTTAATCTTGGCATCCTTTTCTATATATGTATCAGTCTGAGGAATATAAGCCTCGGGCTGGTAATAATCATAATAAGAAACAAAATAGTGAACTCCATTTTCCGGAAAGAATTCCTTGAATTCTTGATATAATTGGGCAGCTAAAGTTTTGTTATGAGAAATTATCAAAACTGGTTTTTGGATTCTTTCAATTACCTTTGCCATAGTAAAAGTTTTTCCAGAGCCCGTTACACCCAAAAGTACCTGATTTCTAATACCAGCTTTTAGATTCTTAATTAATTTCTCAATCGCCTGCGGTTGATCGCCCGTTGGCTTAAATGGAGAAACTAGTTTAAACATGATAAAATAATAACATGAAAGAATTAATTAAAAAATTTGTTCCCCAATTTCTTTTAAGTTGGTACCATTTTATTTTAGCTTTTTTAGGAGCCTTTTTCTATTGGTTTCCTTCCGGACAGCTAAAGGTAATTGGGGTAACTGGCACCAATGGGAAGACGACGACAGTAGAGATGATTTCCAAGATTTTAGAAGAAGCTGGCTATAAAGTTGCCTTAATGGATTCAATCAGGTTTAAAATTGGAGATGAGGAAGAGCCGAATATGTTAAAAATGACCATGCCCGGTCGCTTTAGAATTCAGAAATTTTTAAGACAAGCAGTAAATAATAAATGTCAATACACGGTTTTGGAAGTAACCTCCGAAGGAATCAAACAGCATCGTCATCAATTTATTGATTTTGACATAGCCGTTTTTACTAATTTATCTCCCGAACATATTGAAGCCCACGGCGGCTTCGAAAATTATAGAGAAGCCAAGGGAAAACTTTTCGAGGCGACTAAAAAAATTCACATTATAAACGTTGAAGATAAAAATGCCGAGTACTTCTTGAATTTCCCTGCAGAAAAAAAATATACTTATGGCTTAGATGGTGGCGGCATTAAAAATAGCGATATTCAGTTTAATCTTAAATTACCCGGCGAGTTTAATATTTACAACGCTTTGGCCGCGACCTGCGTTGGTTTATCTCAGGGAGTTAGTTTAGATATTTGTAAAAGAACAGTAGAGAAAATTGAAGGAATTCCGGGTAGAATGGAAGAAGTGATTTCACAACCATTTAAAGTTTTTGTTGATTACGCTTTTACGCCCAACGCCCTTCAGAAAGTCTATGAAACGATAAAGTCAAAAGTCAAAAGTCAAAAGTCAAAAGTCATCTGTGTTCTTGGCGCTTGCGGTGGCGACCGGGATAAATGGAAAAGACCGGTACTCGGAGAAATCGCGGCAAAATACTGCAACGAAATAATTGTTACGAACGAAGACCCTTACGGTGAGAAACCTATGGAGATTATTGAGCAGGTGGCGAGGGGAGCAAAAGGTAAAGCAGAAAAAATAGTGGACAGACGAGAGGCAATTAGAAAATCTTTGGAATTAGCACAATCGAGGGATGTGGTAGTCATTACTGGCAAGGGTTGCGAGCCTTGGCTTTGTGTGGCTGGTGGCAGAAAAATTCCTTGGGACGACAGAAAGATAGTAAAGGAAGAGTTTCAAAAATTAAAAATCCACTAACAATATATGAAACTTTGGGAGAAAGGATACAAATTAAATAAACAGGTTGAAAGCTTCACGATAGGAGATGATTATTTGTTAGACCAGAGATTGGTTAAATTTGATTGTCTAACTTCGATTACTCATGCAAAAATGCTCGAGAGAATTGGAATTCTAAATAAAAAAGAATTGAAAAGACTCGTTCAAACGTTACAGAAAATAATCAAATTAGATAAAAAAGGAAAATTTAAGGTCAAAAAAACAGAAGAAGATTGTCATACCGCTATTGAAAATTATCTAACTAGAAAACTGGGAAAATTAGGTGGGAAAATTCATACAGGCAGGTCGAGAAACGACCAAGTTTTAGGTGCTTTAAGATTGTATTATAAAGAAGAATTGAACGAGTGCGAAAAACTAATAAAAAAATTCATCTATAATATTCAAAGATTTATTAAGAAGTATGGAAAAATAAGGCTTCCTGGATATACCCACTCGAGAAAAGCGATGCCCTCTTCAGTTAAGTTATGGGGTGGTTCTTTCATTGATTCGATGAAAGATAATTTAAAATTGATTAAACTGGTATTTAGCTTGATAAATCAATCCCCTTTGGGTAGTGGCGCAGGTTACGGGTTGCCATTAAAAATTAATAGAAAATATGTTGCTAAAATCCTTGGATTTCAGAGAATCCAAGAGAATCCACTTTATTGCCAAAATAGTCGCGGTAAATTTGAATCAACAATTTTACACGCTCTGGCTCAAATAATGTTAGACCTTAATAAAATAACTTCTGATCTAATTATATTTAGTATGCCTGAATTTGGTTATTTTGAATTACCTAAAGAATTTTGCACTGGCAGTTCTATTATGCCTCAAAAGAAAAACCCTGACGTTTTAGAAATAATAAGGGCCAAGTACCATGTTGTGGCCTCTTACGAGTTTCAGATAAAAAGTATAATCGGTAACCTTTTATCTGGATATAATCGCGATTTACAGCTTACCAAAGAGCCAACAATGAAAGGATTAGACATAACAAAAGAAAGTTTATCTATTATGTGTTTGGTTTTCGAAAATCTTAAAGTTAATAAAGAAAATTGTCAAAAAGCGTTAAGTGATGATATTTTTACGACCGAAAGAGTCTTTCAATTAGTTAAAAAAGGAATTCCTTTTCGTGAATCTTATAGAAAAATTTCCAAAAATGAAAAAGTATGAAATTTTAGAGCATAAAGCGGATTTTAAAATCAGAGCTTTTGGTAGAGCAAAAGAAGAATTATTTTTGAATATGCTTTTAGGGATGGATGCCGGCCTTCGGCCGGAACTCCAAAACCAAAAAACCAAAATCCGAAAAATAAAAATTAAATCACCGGATTTAGCAGCTCTTTTGGTGGATTTTTTATCCGAAGCGCTTTATTTAATTCAGACTAATAAAGAGATATATGACAATGTGAAATTTATTAAATTTACCGACAGGGAAATTGAAGCCGAACTTTCGGGGCGAGAAGTGGAGAGGTTCGGCGAAGACATAAAAGCTGTCACCTATCACGGTTTAGATGTTCATCAAAAAGAAGATAACGCCTGGGAAGCAACAGTATTATTTGATATTTGAAATTTTTGAAAACTCAGATAAAATAATAATGCTATGATTTCCAAAAAGGATTTCACCCCGAAGCAGAGCAAAGCTCGCTACGGGGCAAGAAAAAATATCAGAATTTAAACCTATGGTCAACAAAAAAGATTTTAGAAAAATAAACGACTATTTATGGGAGATTCCCAAAAGTTTCAGGTCAGACATGCGAGTTCCAGTCCGAGCTTATGTTTCAGAAAAAATGTTAGAAGAATCTTTTAAAGATAGGTCGCTGGAACAGTTAGTTAATGTTGCCACCTTGCCAGGGATTGTAAATTATGGTTTGGCTATGCCGGATATGCATGAAGGCTACGGTTTTCCAATTGGCGGAGTGGCGGCAATGAGAAAATCTGATGGAGTAATTTCGCCAGGTGGAGTGGGCTATGACATAAATTGCGGAATGAGACTTTTGAAATCAGATTATTTTGAAAAAGAGATTAAACCCCATTTAGAGAGTTTAGCTACTGAAATTCAAAAAGAAGTTCCTTCTGGCCTTGGCCGAGGAAGGCAAGTTAAATTAGACATTGCTTCAATTAATAAAATTTTAGAAGGAGGAGCTCAGAGATTGGTAGAGCAAGGTTACGGAGAAAAAGAAGATTTAGAAAATTGCGAATCAGGTGGCCGGTTCCCTCAGGCTGATGCCTCTGCTGTTTCTGATCATGCTAAAAATCGAGGGAGAGACCAGGTCGGGACTCTCGGTTCGGGCAACCATTTCTGTGAATTACAAAAAGTAGCAGAAATTTTTGATGAGAAAGTAGCCAAAGCTTTTGGTTTGTTTAAAGACCAAGTAGTAATAATGATTCATACTGGTTCTCGAGGCCTGGGTCATCAAATCGCTACTGACTATATCAGATTAATGATGAGAGCTATGGATAGATATGGAATAAGATTGCCTGACAGGGAATTAGCCGCTTGTCCCATTAATTCAACTGAGGGTCAAAAATATTTTCAAGCGATGTCTTGTGGCGCAAATTATGCCTGGTCTAATCGTCAAATGATTGCTCATTACACCAGAAAAGCCTGGAAAAGTGTTTTGGGAGAAAAATCCCTTCCTTTAGTGGTTCTTTACGATGTAGCCCATAATATTGCCAAAATCGAAAAACATAATATTGGGGGGAAAGAAATAGAAGTGGTTTTACATCGTAAGGGGGCTACTCGGGCTTTCCCCCCTGGTCATCCAGAAATTCCAGAAAAATACCAAGAAGTTGGCCAGCCAGTTTTAATTCCGGGTTCCATGGGAACCGCCTCATATATTTTAGTCGGGACAAAAGAAGGGCAAGAAGCCTTTTTCTCAACCTGTCACGGCGCTGGCAGGACTATGTCCCGCAGGGAAGCTGAGAGGCGGGTTTCTGGACAAGACGTGATAAAAGGATTAGAATTAAAAGGAATTATTGTAAAATGCTGGAGCGAAAGAGGAATTGCTGAAGAGGCCCCGTTAGCTTATAAAGATATTGACAATGTAGTAGAAGTAGTCCATAATGCTGGCTTATCAAAAAAGGTGGCAAAACTTATACCTTTAGCGGTAATAAAGGGAGAATAATTCGAATTATGAATCATAAGTTGAGAAAAAATAATATTCTGGAAAAATATGAAACGGAAACTTCCGAAAAGTTTACGCAAATATATTCGTCAGGAAAAGGCTCGGATTCGCCGAGAAATTTTAAGTATCAAAGAGCAAAAAGAATTGATAAATGAGATTTATCAGAAATTATTAAAAAAAGATGAAAATAAACGAGATTTACAACCTAGCCATAAGTAAAGGAGTTGAAGTAGATTTTCGGGGGAAAGAAGGGATAGAGAGGTTTTTACAAAGAAGAAAAGAAAAATATGAAAAACTTTCGGAAAAAGAAAAAGAAGAATTTGACAAGGAGGCCCTGGAAAATCCCTATTTAGACTCAAGAGTTTATCATATAGCTCAAGATACTGAAGTAAAAAAGGTTTTAGCTGGCATTGACATTGAACCAGCCGAACTTTTGTTAGCGAAAGAAATTGGCGGAATAGATTTAATTATCGCCCACCATCCATTAGGAAAAGGACTGGCCCATTTAGCTGACGTGATGGATCTCCAATGCGATGTTTTAAATAAATATGGAGTACCAATTAACATTGCCGAAGGTCTGATGAAAGAAAGAATTGAGGAAGTAGCCAGGGGAGTTAATGCTATTAACCATCAAAGAACAGTTGATACTGCTAAACTACTCGGGTTTAATTTAATGAACTCTCACACTCCTTGCGATAATTTGGCAGCTAAATTTATAAAAGATAGAATTGAAAAAGAAAATCCCGAAAGGATTGAGGACTTACTGGATTTGTTAAAAGAAATTCCAGAATATAAAGAGGCAATGAAAATTGGTGCTGGGCCAAAAATTTTTGTCGGAGAAGAAGAAAGAAGATGTGGAAAAATTTCAGTAGCCGAGATTACTGGTGGAACTGAGCCCACTCCAAAGATTTATGAAAAGATGGCTCAGGCTGGGATTGGCACGGTTGTTGGAATGCATATGAAAGAAGAATCTAAAAAAGAAGCCGAGGCAGCTAACATTAATGTAGTTATTGCCGGTCATATGTCTTCCGATTCTTTAGGAATGAATTTGTTTTTAGACGAATTGGAAAAAAGAGAAATAGAAATTGTTCCTTGCTCAGGATTAATCAGAATTTCTAGGATTAAGAAATAATTTTCTTATATCAGAGAATATTTCCTTTAAAAAATCTGGCTGAATGGCCAGTTTTTTGATAAAATATAAATAAATATGCCAAGAGTAGGCGTTGCTACAGTCCCTCTAGATTATGGCCGATGTCCTCGGTGGCTTTTTGAGAGAATGAAGAGGTTGGGCCGAGGCATTGCTATAGCCATTGTGGAGGAATTCGGGCCGGAAGAATTTTTAAAGCGGCTTTCGGATCCGGTTTGGTTTCAGAGTTTAGGATGCGTGCTCGGCTTTGACTACAATAGTAGCGGTTTGACTGTGACTACCCTCGGTGCTTTAAAAGCCGGGCTTTTTGATATTCAAGACCAATTAGGTATTTATGTCTGCGGTGGCAAGAGGGAATCAAGAAAGACGCCAGAGGAAATTGAAGCTTATGGCATTTCCCGACAATTTTCTTTTGCCCCAAAATTGATTTATGCTTCCAAAATGGCAGCTAAAATTGACTCCTCGCTCGTTCAGGACGGCTATCAAATTTATCAGCATAATTTTTTATTTAATAAATCCGGAAATTGGCTGGTAGTTCAGCAGGGGATGAACACCGGCAATCAAACTGCCCGACGTTACCACTGGCTATCAAGCGGTGTTAAAGACTTTGTCGAAGAACCGCATTCTGGCATTATTTCCGGAGCCAAAATAAAAAAACCCTTAAATTTAACGGCGACAACAGGCCTGGTTTACAACTCAGTGAAACTGAGTTGGGATGCAAACATGGAGGATGATTTGAGGGGTTACACAGTTTACTACTCAACTCTCTCCGGGGGCCC
>Ga0209636_10004724_pt1 | contig 13910 bp, 7 predicted proteins | sample DeeMarSWOR152_54_FD_187464 | JGI IMG/M metagenome (GOLD analysis project Ga0209636, IMG submission 187464) | Marine sediment microbial communities from White Oak River estuary, North Carolina - WOR-1-52-54 (SPAdes) (version 2) | ecosystem: Environmental > Aquatic > Marine > Intertidal zone >...
AAGTTCGGCTTTGTCGAAATCCTTTACAGTATAAGCCTTGTAATCAATTTCCAGTGGGATATTGCAATCAATAGTTACGAGCTTTTTGCTTAAATTTACGTTGTCTTTGAACTTTTTTAAGTTTTGGCCGCGTTTGCCTTTTATTTCATCAACGTGGGCATAGAGGTTTTCGATTGAGCCGTATTTTTTTATCCAATCCAAAGCTGTTTTGGGGCCTACATCGGGAATGCCAGGGACATTATCCGAAGTATCGCCCTGCAAAGCGAGACAGTCAAGAAACTGGTCGGGTGTTACTCCCATTTGCTCAAGCATCACGGCGGAATCTGTGGAGGTACCGGTTTTGATGTCAAAGGTGCTGATGTGGTCATCGAGTAACTGGAGGACATCTTTGTCCTTTGAGCAGATGTATATATCAATCCCGGCTGCGGAGGCCTTCTTGGCTAAGGTGCCGATTATGTCGTCGGCCTCAAAGCCATTAAGGCGAAGGACGGGAATTTTCATCGCATCAAGAATCTGCTCAATTCGGTCTATCTGTGCGGGCATATCATCGGGCATTGGCGGGCGGTTGGCTTTGTAATCCGGATATATTTCACTTCTGAAAGTCGGCGTTTTGCTGTCCATTGCCACAACGAGCATATCCGGGCTTTGATTCCGAATTAGGCCTAAAAGAGCCGTTGTGAAGATGTAGGTGGCCTTTGTTGGTTCGCCGGACGGGCTGGTTAGCTGTTGGCGCATCGGGGCATAGTAAGCGGCGTAAATGTGCGCGTGGCCATCAATTATGTAAAGTCTCTTTGCCATTAGCCACAACTTTATTTGTTACGGTCTAAGCTGTCAAGGAAAGCCTCCGGCTTTCTCCCAAGACGCACCTGAGGTTTGTTTGTATAAAAGCTTAAATTAGTTGGACGAGTTTGGGTCAAGCTGAGCTGCGTAAGATTTTATCCTTAGTCATCTCTTGCTACACTCGTTTTAAAAAGGGAAAAGCGCATAAGTACCAAATTCCAATGGTAATTTTACGGTTTTCAAATATTCCAATACCTTCTGCAACAATATAATCGTTTTCCGAGCAACGAAAAAGCTTTTATTGCTTTGCGGGAAGCACTTATCTATGAAAGTAAAATTGTGAATCAATCGGAAAAGGCCTTTGGGAGAGATTCGATATAAATCTTACCAGCCTTAAAAAAATGCAGTCGGCTTCGTATGCCCTCTATCCTTTGGTTGTGTCCCGAGGATTCGGCTAATTCTAAGGCTTTTTTAGCAGTGTCTACAGCTTCGGGGAATTTGCCCACGGCGGCATAAGCTACAGCCAAAGTATCCAGTAATGCGGGGTTTTTATAGTCGGTAAGTTCACAAGCCCGCTCGGCAAGTCGTACAGCTTCCTGAGTGTCGCGGAATTTGGGATTCGGTTGGGTTGCTTTTATCCAAGCCAGATTTTGCATAGGGCCGACCCACTCAGGCTTGAGCTGTAATGCTTTGTCCAAATAGGTAATAGCCTGCTCTATCTCTCCCTTCATATAGTAAGCCAGCCCCAGATTATTTTGGGCCTTAAAGTACTGCGGATTGATTTTCAGTATTTCTTTAAAGTGCTCAATAGCATCGTCGAAATGACCCTCTACCATCAGGGCTTTACCGTAATTATTGTGCATTCTGAAATTGTTTTCGGTCATTTCAACGGCGTGTTTAAACAATGTAAGGCTATTTTGCCAGTACTGCACCTGTACACGGGTGAATAGCAACAGCAGAACAAGCACGACGCCTGCTGCTATTTGCAGTGTAAAGGTTCGATAGCGCAATTTGGCAAGCAGCTCAGCAACAGCCCACGCTACCATAATAAAAATTCCAATCGAGGGCAAATAAGTATAACGGTCAGCCATGGCTTGTGAGCCTACCTGGACCAGACCAATGACCGGAACAAGGGTTCCAAGATACCAAAACCAACCTACTGCAAGATAAGGCCAGCGGCGGATGGTATAAATTACAGCCGCTGACACAATTATCAGTGCCAGAGCGGACAATATTGGCTGCCACAATGGCAAGCTATCGAGCAGGTGAGGATAAAAAACGGCCAGATGGCTCGGATAAATCATCTTGCCTAAATAAGCTATATAAGAAGTAAGGGCGTTAATTATGCGATAATTTATAGGAAAACTTTCCTCCAGCTGCACTGCTCCCGCGCTTCTCTGAACCATAAAGGTAACCACACTTGAAACCGCTACGAGAACAAACAAGGGAATTTTTTCAGCAATCAAACGCCAGACCGTCGCTTTTTGATAATTGACTTTTACTGCTTCGGATTGTGATGAAACTTGCCTCGCCTTCGACCATTCCAATTGAAGCCGCCCGAGAGGCCAATAGTCCAGCAGAAGAAGTACAAACGGCAAAGTCACCAGCATGGGTTTAGCCATCAGACCCAAACAAAGGGCCAAAACTACCAACAAATACTTTCCAAGACTTGGCCGAGCTGCGTATCGCACATAAGCGGCCATGGTCAATATCCAGAAAAGGCCGCTCAAAACATCCTTTCGCTCGGCTACCCAAGCAACGGATTCGACGTGCAGAGGATGCAGGGCAAAGGCTGCAGCCACAAAGGCGCTGCGCCAAATTGCACCGGTCATCCTTTTTAAAACCCAGAACAGAAGCAAGGTATTCGCCACATGAAACAAGAAACTGGTAAAGTGATGCCAGAAGGGATTGAGTCCAAAAAGCTGGCAATCCAAGATGTGGCTCAGGCCGGTCAGCGGGTGCCAGTTGCCGACATGACTGCTTGTGAAAGGCCAAATGACAGATTCACGGGTTATTCCCACCTTTACGTGCGGATTCTCGAATACATATGCACCATCATCAAGATTGACGAACTCGTTTCGGCGCATTGGCTCATAAGCGATAAAAGTGGCCAAAACCAAAGCCAGATAAACGCAAAGAACCCAATATTTATTTGATGTCTTATCCATGCTATCCAGAAAAAACTTTATTTGTTATAGCTTGTAGTGTCAAGAAAGTAACCCCCCGCTGTATTTTATTATAGCAAGAAAGGCCCCAATTTACATTCGCACACAAAAAGTCACAAGAAAGAAAACTCAGGTATTCTTGACAGTCGGCCGTGGTAGAAGTTTAGCTGGAGATTTTACCGAATTCAGAGATTTTTTAAACTTAGGCTTGACATTGGCCGAGTATTTTGATAATAAGGATTTTGCTTAGTTGATAATATGGTGATTTAGTTTATGTGTAAGAGACGAAACGACATTCAAGTAAATGCGATAGCTGATGGCGGCCGGATATTGTCCGGGGATGCCGGAATCGGCCTGGTTAGCATGATTATCATTATAGAGGGGACTATGAAGCTGCCCTGAGAAAGCTATGTTTTGCGTACTAAAAGCCTTCCAGAGCAGTAAACTTTGGAAGGCTTTTTTATTGATTTAGGATAAGTTGACTTTGTTCGACTGAATGCGTATTATGTTCAGCTTATAAGTGGTTTTTGAGGATTTTTGTGATGTCGGATAAGAAGGATAAGGGCTACAGGGACACATTAAATCAGCCGAATACCAGTTTTCCAATGAAGGCCAATTTGGTGCAGCATGAGCTACACAGAGGTCCAAGGAACAGGAGGCTGTCAGATGCTTAAAAAAGTGGACTCCAAGTGCGACCATGTAAAGCTTGAGCACCGGATTCTAAAATGGTGGGAACAGACCAAAACTTTCGATAAGCTACGAAAGAAAAACGAAGGTAAAAAGCACTGGTCTTTTCTTGACGGGCCAATCACCGCCAACAATCCCATGGGGGTTCACCATGCGTGGGGCAGAACTTTGAAAGACTGTTATCAGCGGTACCATGCAATGCAAGGACAGGAGCTACGTTATCAGAACGGCTTCGACTGTCAAGGCCTCTGGGTAGAGGTGGAAGTCGAAAGAGAAATGGGTTACGAGACTAAAGCAGACATTCAGAGGCGGGGGCTGGAGGACTTTATCAGTTGCTGCAAACAACGTGTAGAGAAATACTCCAAAATCCAAACAGAACAATCAATCCGACTTGGTTATTGGATGGACTGGAACAACAGCTACTATACTATGAGTGATGAAAATAATTACACTATTTGGCAATTTCTCAAAAAGTGCCATCAGAGAGGATTCATTTATAAAGGACTGGACGCTATGCCCTGGTGCCCTCGGTGCGAGACGGGGATTTCCGAGCAAGAGCGCCGTGAAGGATACAAGAATATTGATGATATAGCTGTTTATGTGCAACTGCCGATCCTTGGACGTGAGAACGAATACCTGATGGTTTGGACAACAACCCCCTGGACACTTGCAGCAAACGTCGCATGTGCGGTGCATCCGAAAATGACATACGCTAAAGTGCGACAAAAAGGAAAAGTCTACTATCTGTCTCATTCTCTTGCTGATGTTATGCGTGAAAAAGGCAAATACTCAATTGAATCGACTTTAAGCGGCCAGGACATGGTCGGCTGGCAGTACCAAGGACCTTTTGATGAGCTGGAGTTAGTAAAAAATATATTCGCCGAAAAGAACTACATCCATCGCGTCATTCCATGGGAAGAGGTATCGGAAAGCGAAGGGGTTGGAATCGTTCATATCGCACCAGGTTGTGGAAAGGAAGACTTCGACTTAGGTAAAGAACTGGGATTACCTATTCTGATGCCGCTTGATGAGGCAGGGAATTACCTTGAAGGTTACGGTTTTCTAACCGGTAAAAATGCCGGCAAAATAGCTGATGAGGTCTTAGAGCGCCTTCGGAATAAAGGCTTTTATTACAAGAAGGAAAAGTACACGCATGATTACCCTCACTGCTGGCGATGTTCGACCCCGCTTGTGTTTCGTTCAGTAGATGAATGGTATATCAGTATGTCCTGGCGCAAAGAGATAATGGCAATCGTCAAGCAGATTCGCTGGATTCCGGAATGGGGCGAAGGGCAGGAGCTGAACTGGTTGGAAAATATGGGCGACTGGATGATAAGCAAAAAACGATTTTGGGGCCTGGCGCTACCAATATTTGAATGTGAATGTGGACATTTTGATGTCATTGGAGGAAAAGAAGAACTCAAAGAAAAGGCGGTCGAAGGGTGGGAGCAGTTCGAGGGACATACACCACATCGGCCTTGGATCGACGCTATACGAATAAAATGTGAAAAATGCGGCAAACCGATGAGACGAATAACAGACGTCGGTAATCCCTGGTTGGATGCAGGCATTGTGCCATATTCAACTGTAAATTACAACAGTGACAAGGAATACTGGAAGAAGTGGATTCCAGCGGATTTGGTGCTGGAGTGCTTTCCCGGACAGTTCCGTAACTGGTTCTACGCCCTGCTTTCGATGAGCACAATGATGGAAGGCATCGCACCATTCAAAACCTTGCTCGGTCATGCTCTGGTGAGAGATGAACAAGGCAAAGAGATGCACAAATCGGCCGGAAATGCCATCTGGTTTGATGAAGCGGTCGAGAAGATGGGGGCCGATGTTATGAGGTGGATTTTTTGCGGGCATAACCCGACGAACAACTTAAACTTCGGTTATGGGATAGGAGAACAAGTGCGCAGAAAAACATTCAACACATGGTGGAATGTATACAGTTTTTTCGTGAACTACGCCCGCTTGGATGGGTTCGACCCAAAAGTTGAGGCTGTAGCTTATGAGAAGCTGCAGGACATCGACCGGTGGCTGCTGAGCAAACTTTGTGAACTAACCCGCTTAGGCAACGAAGCTTTAACAGAATTCAACGTATCTCTGCTGGTACAAGAAGCTGAAAAATTCATCGAAAAGCTGAGTAACTGGTATGTACGTCGAAACCGAAGAAGGTTTTGGCGGCCCAAAAGTGAGTCGGATGAGGATAAGCTCGCAGCGTATCAGACCCTGTATAAGGTTTTGGTCGACCTCTGCAAACTGCTGGCTCCGGTGGTTCCTTTTATAACAGAAGAAATGTATCAGAATCTCGTAAAGTCCTTTGAAGATAACGAACCGGAAAGTGTGCACCATTGCGACTATCCACAATTCGATGAGTCACTATATGACGAAGACCTCGCAACTCAAATGGATTACGCATCCGATATAGTCTCCTGTGCCCTGTCAGTGCGTGAGAAAAGTCAGATTCGAGTACGGCAACCCCTAGCTCGGTTAATCGTTGCACCTATAGGTGAACCGGTGTATATGGCACTAAACAGGTTCCAAGAGCATATCAAGGAAGAGCTAAATATCAAAAAACTTGAGGTCATCGATGAAAGCTCCCCATATAAGGCAAAACCAAATTACGAAACCATTCATCCAAAGCTCGCTGAAGTCGGTAAGGACGTAAAAACCATCGAAGGTCTCTTGAAAAAGAAAAATGTTTTGGATGTTGCCAGTTACAAAAAAGCAAAAAAACCGATACCTTTAGAAGACGAAACACTAAAACTGGACTCAGATGATATCATTATCGAAGGATTGGAACTCGAAAATATTAAAATTGCAGAATCAGAAGCTCTTTTTACGCTGGCACTTGAGACAAAAATCACCGAAGAGCTGCTAAAAGAAGGGCTTGCGAGAGACATCGTTCGACATATTCAGCAGATTCGCAAAGAGATTGGGTTGGAGATACAAGACCATATAAAGTTATGCTTTGAGAGCGGTAACGAAGTTGTCCAAGCCGCGTTAGACGAGCACAAAACGTATATCTGCCAAGAAACTTTGTGTGAGCGGCTCGAAGATTCAAAAACCGGCAAGTATGCTGATTTTAAAGAAGTCAAGATTGGCGGAGCTAAAGTTAAGCTTGGAGTGATTAAAGCCGGCTAAGAAATGTCGGCCATGCTGGAATTATTGGCCAAGTGTTGGAGCCAACAGCGAACATCTTAATTTGTGCAAGCGGTCTGTTGAGGTAGTCAGCAATATTTCTCAGCGTAAAGTCGGCTTTTGTTTTATTTGCTCACATACCTTTTGATAAACCTGGTCAACGGTTATTGCCTCTATTGCATGAGCGGGGTCGCTGCTCTGCAGTTTTAGTCCCCGCTCGAAAGGCTCAACCGCCGCCAGTGTTTCAGGCCTGCGATATGGGAGAAGCCTTATAGGATTGGAAGGCCCAAAAATCATAACCAAGGGCACGCCTAATGCCGCAGCAATATGACCCGGGCCGGTATCATTGCTCACCACAATTTTTGCTGCCTTAAACAAAGCCACCAGCTCAAGCAACGTTGTCAAGCCGGCAAAATCCGCCACCTGAACATTCGCCCCCGATACAATCTTCTCAGTAATTGCCTTCTCAGCATTTGTGCCAACCAGAATTATTGAAAACCCGAATTGAGATACTATTTTCTCGGCCAAAGATGCAAAATTATGCGCTGGCCAGCATTTTGACTTTTGCGCCGAGCCCGGCACGAAAACCGCATAGTTGTCAGGTTTAATGTCACGGTTTATTAGCACGCTGTTAACCGAATCAACAGCGGCGGGGACAGTAGGCAATACAAACTGCACACTTACATCGGAAACGCCCATAGCCTGGATTACCTTTAAGTAGTAATCGACCACGTGGATGCAATCCTGCCGACGTTTGGTTTTGTCGGTGTAAAAAATGTGGGCAAGCTCTCTGGCGTTTGCCATTCCGAAACGTTTTTTGCAGCCGGAAAGCCATGCTAAAGAAGCAGTTCTAAAGAGGCCCTGCAGGTCAATTACGGCATCGAATTTACTACGGCGGAGTCGCCGAATAAGCGACAGGAGGCAATTTAGTGCGCGAGGATGAAACCAGGCTTTGCCGAGAAGCTTTCGGTCAAAAATGACGGTATCATTCAAGTGAGGATGATTTTCAAGGAGCGGTGCAAACTCCGGCCGGATAAGCCAGCTAATCCTGGCATCAGGAAAGCTCTTGTGTAAAGCTGTAAGTGCCGGCAAGGCAAGAACTATGTCACCCAGCGAGCTGGGCTTAATTATAAGGATGTTCCTGAAATTTTTCGACATAGTCAAACAATTGTAAACAAAAAAGAATTTTTGAGCAATTGATTATTGATTACTGATTATTGAATTACTAAAGTACCAGGTATCAATTAATTAATTGCAAAAGACGGACTTGTATCATATGGCCGAAAAAGGAAAGTACATTTATGACTGGCCCAGGCCAATGGTTAGCGTCGATGCTGTTGTTTTCGCCTTTTTTGAAAATAAAGCCAAACTGCTGCTGATTAAACGCGGCCGCGAGCCGTTCAAAGGCAAATGGTCCCTGCCAGGAGGATTTGTGGATATTGATGAAGAACTCGATGATGCTGTAGCCAGAGAATTGGCGGAAGAGACAGCACTGGTAGGAGTCCCCCTCGAACAAATGCGTACCTTCGGCAATGTGGGCCGAGACCCGAGGGGAAGACAAATTACAATAGCATTTATGGGCACTGCAACAGAGGGAAAAGAAAGAATAAAAGCCGGCGACGATGCAGCAAAGGTACAATGGTTTGATATAGAAAAATTGCCGAAAGATATGGGATTTGATCATAATGAAGTAGCCGCCTTCGGGATACGTAAGTTAAAAAGAAAAAAAATATACCGGCTGAATGTGAAAAAGCGGAAAAACAAAACAATCAAGAATTGTTAAGCGACTTTTTGAGCTGCTTATTGAACATTCGCAGTTGTACATCTATAGCACTTAGCGCCCAATCGATATAGTGCAGTTTGTGGGCGGGACGCCGGTGCCCTTCGTTACTTAAACCGCTTTGGACAGTATCTAAAAATCTCTTTATTGTCTGCGGGCTGATTTCCGTCGGTTCGGCAGCCCATCTTTTTAACTCGTCGTATTGTCGCCGTAATTTGGGGCTTTCTTTTAGCTGCTCGGCACTTAAATAATCAGCAGGATTGTAGGCCAACTGAAGCCCCTTTAGACATAGGATTAACGGTTCATAATTAGCACGCCTTTCCAGACGAATAAATTTATACTGCTGGACATATGTGGTCGCCTGGGCGGGGGGCTTGTCAGCAATCTGGTTATCACCCAGATACCACCTGCGCTTGCTGGTTCTGGCAAAGACGAGCTCTTCACCGTATTCTCGTTGTGTTATTTCATCATAGCCCATTCTCGATACCCATAATCTGCCGGTATGTTTTTGCTCTGGGCCGCCGCCGAGCACGAGCATACATTTGACAAAACCTAAAGGAAGGACTTTTTGATTGCCGATTTGATTTTTTCGAAGTTGAAACGATAAATGCAAACTGTGTGGGCGAACATTAAAGAAAGCAGTAATCTCATGTATCAACTGATTAAGAAGCCAAGTGTCTGCAGTTGCTGCTCGAGACAGCTCTCCAGCGATGTTTAATCTTCCCGGCGCAAGCTCCAGGAACCCAGACCGACGAGCGTGGTCGGTTGCGCCGGTGTGGTCATCGATATATCCGCCGAGTTTCCAAGACAAAACATCCAGGTAAAAATCATGAAAATACTTAAAGCCATCATACATCGGGTCAAACAGCTTTTTGACGCTTCTCTGCGGTTCAACAGCTGCGAAGCCAAGGTTACTCAATTCGATTTCAGCTCCGAGCGGCACAAGTCCGGGCTGTAAGTTCGAACGAATGCGATCCAGGTGAGCTCTGACAACACGAGCATCAAAAATACTCCTTGCTGCGCGTACAGCATATTTGACATAGTCTATAAGGTCATGCTCTTCATAAGGCATTGTTTCTAGGCCTTGTTCAATAATCAGATTAACTGCCGAACTGTTAGCGTTTATCATTTGCAGGGCTACAAGAAGACTGACCGAACGACTGAAATATCTCTCTGAGGTGCGCAAATGCTCGAGCTCAAAGCGGTACCGGGACTGAATTCTCTCATCAAGCTGATTGAGCAAGACTTGCTTTATAACTAAAACCAAATAATTTTCGACAAACTGCTGTGCCTGCGAGTCATTGTATAAATGTTTTATGCTTGGCCGAGGCCGGTCGAGTTCGTGTTCAAGATAGTAATCACTGACTGCATCGGCACGATAGTGGCTTATGACCAAATCTCGTTCTGTGGTTGCCAGCAATTCCCTGTGAGCTCGGCGTTCCAATTCAGCGTCGGCAGTTTGCTCACCGGGGCGAGTGCGCTTTCTAATAAATCTCTCAATTCGTTTTCGCAGCCAGAGTTCGTGTATCAGATTGACGTGGAACCTGTCGCCAAAGTGTGTTTTCATCGCCTCATGGGTTGCCAGGTAGGCATGGGCCTCAACCAGACCGTTGGCGGTATTGACCTTAACAATTTCTCTGTCGTAGCGTTTTCCCTCGTACCTGTCGATTTCAGCCATTGCCCCGTCAGGGATATCGTAGATTACCAAGCCCTCAATTCTTGAAGATGCCTCTGCAACAGCGTAGAAATAGACATTATCCGGGCTGACTCTTCGATAGCCCGGGAGCAAAGCGGGCTTTACCAAAAGAGTGTGCTGGTCAACTTTAGAAGGTTTTCGAGTAAAATTCAGGCCGCAGACTGATTGGAAAATTCTACGGTCGCGCAGCGAACCGTAGATAAACAAATTTACTTTTGTCTCGTCCATATTTAGCCGCTATACGAAGCCACTAAATACTATTCACTATCTTCTGTCTATTTTGCTACTTTCTTTGCGAATCCGGCCGCGTAGTTTAAGCAGCTCTTTGAATGCACGAAGAATTACCCTTAAATTCGCGCCGGTTTGTCTGCCAGCTTTTCGTGGATAATGATGCACACCTTTTTGAGTAATAGTATAGCCTTTGCGGAGGGCCCGAGCCAAGATTTCAGCATCAATCAGGGCTCCAGTACTTGACAACTCAATGTTGTCAAAAATTTCTCTTTTGTATAACTTGAAGGCACAGTCAATATCGCGGATTTTCATACCAAACAGCAGGCAAACCAATTTTGTCCAGCACCAGCCATTGATTCTGCGTATAAAAGAATCCTGACGATTCAGCCGATAGCAGCTAATAATATCATATTTTTTTATCAGCGGCATCAACGGCGGCATTTCGTTAATATCGAACTGGCCATCACCATCGGTATAAAAAACAAGTTCTTTGGTGGCCGCTCTAAAACCCGATTGCAGGGCAGCGCCGTAACCGAGATTAGTTGGATGATGCACCACTTTCACCCTGCTGTTGCGGCTGGAAATCTCATCAGCGATTTGAGCGGTAGCATCGGTACTGCCGTCGTCAACGATAATTACTTCAAAGTCGGCGTTGATTTTCTCCAGAACGACGAGCGTCTGCTCAACAGTACGGGCGACATTGTCTTGTTCGTTATAACAGGGAAAAAAAACGCTGATAGAAACGTCGGCTTGCAGGTTCAAATTAACCGGGCTTGCTGACGAGTCATCCACTATCACAGGTTACCATCTCTTTCTGTTATGCAGCGGTTTTTGTTCGTTATTATATTCTTTCTTTTTTGCCATATAAAATTGTGCAAGTTTGGTATTGTTCTCCGCCAGGGCGACCCTTTGCAAATGTTCTGCGGCAAGTATAGCAGCCCAGATTCTATGAAGATAGCCGTCTTGTTTGGCGTAACGGTCCTTATTCCTTGTGAAGTCATCGAAATAATTGTTGCAAAAATCATTTACAAAACCCTTCAGCTCGGCAAACCGTGCCGCGTATATTATTCTCTGCATGGCAATTTGCGAGGGGTTTAATTCGAAAGCTTTGATGGCAAAAAGAAGACCTTGTTTCTTCGCATCTTGGCCTTTACCGAACATTAACATATGATGAGCAAGGACAAGGTTTCTGGAGAATTCATCAGGGTAGAGAGTTTTTCCGTTAAAGATGCCTTCGTAAAGCTCTTTTCCCTGCGGCGTTGTTATATCGACGAATATTTCCTGTTTGTTATTAAAGAAGACAAGAGGCCAATTAATATTATGCTCAAGCCCTTTTGCAAAGGGTTTACCGGCCTCGACTGCGGGCATCAAAACCACCCAGACTTCGCGTTTTCTCAGCTGCTGAGCCACCCATTTACCGATTTCCACATATCTGCCGGCGTTCAACTTTTGTTTTCTTATTCTTGCCTTGTAAACAGCTGGACCTCCAGATACAATTTCCTGCCAAACCTGATAGGCCTTGGGTTCATAAGCTGCCTGCGCTCTGCCGTCCATAAATAATTGCAGAGAAGTCCGGCCGGTCTTCGGGTCAGGCTCCTGGCCCCAGGCGATGAAACCGCCTTCGGTCCAGTAATTGTACATTTTGCCCTCCAACTTATTATCTTTTATGAACCTACAGGCGTAAAACGGTTTGGCGTGTGAGGCTGTCATCCGAATAAAAACGGAACTTAATTCTGGGTCAGCGGGCCAGGGGTCGAGGTAAACATACTTAAATTTAAGCCCCCACCACGTGCCAAAAAACAAAACCGCAATGACTCCAGCGGCTGAGAAAAATACCCGCAGGTTGTACGGCATTGGAGGCACGGTCAGAAGATTTTGTTTGTGGAAGTTGCGAGCGGCTGAAATTGTCCGGGTCATCTGGTCAATAAACATTGCCACAACTGGACAGGCAGCGATAGCTGCTATCGGTATAAACCTGCGGGAACGATAAGCCATATAGACCGTAAGGCCAGCGATAACCATTAATGCTACATCAATTTTAGGTAACTGGTGTGTATCGTCCTGGGGCTCTTCGTCGATTTTATTTGGCAGCTGACCACAAAACTCTCGCAATGGCCGAACCGTCAGCCAGATAATAATCGAAGCAATATTGACAATATAAAGCACACTGAATAAATTTGAATAATTTAACGGGTTCTTACGCTCATATATTGGGCGCCATACCCGCTGCAGACCTAAAAACTGCTTTACATTCCAAATGGGCAGCTCAAACTTGAAAGGGTCAAATATTAGCACCATTAAAATGACAGTAGCAACTGCTGTTACAGCCACAAAAATGATATTCATTGGTTTGATTTTGATGGTCTTGGAGAACATCGAGACGATAATGTAGAGTATGACGTACGCCGGCAATAAAATGAAGGGATAAATATATCTCCCGTTATAGCCGGCATCAGCATCGCCAGCCCACAAAGCAAACAGGGTCAACAAAACCGCTAAATAAATGAAGTGTATGCTCTTGTAAATGCTAAGTAACAGGATGCCGGCAAACAAAGCACATAAAAGAAAGCTAAAAGCATTTGCTTCAGCTAATGAAGAGGAAATAATCGTAAGCCAAAAGATAAATATAGTAGCGGCGCAACCTAAAATTGTTGACAGAATTTTAAACAATCTTTTCTGTGCATCGAGTTCGTTCTTCGGCGCTTTCAGAAATCGTGGGTAGAGGAAACGACTAAAGAGCCAAAAAAAAGTCAAGCCAATACTTAAAATAAAGAGAATTAAAAATGGAAAGCCTGTGCCTACAGGATTGGTCCATGCAAAACCGGGCCACCATTCGTGGACGGTGCGCCACATCTCAGCGTGTTTACTAACGCTGATAAGGAAAGTATGAGTAAGGTTGGTTAAATGAAAAGGGTTGAAAATAACCACTGCAAGAAAAGCGATGATGCCAGTGGCGATAGAGTGGTATACGCCTTTTAGGCCGACGGAAACGAATCTTCTTTTGGAAAAGCTCGTTAGAAAATTCAGAGCCACGAACGGCACGAGCATTATAAACAAATAAACATACCCGCCGTGGACATTACACCAGAAAACCGCGAGTGGAACGATGAGCCAGATATATAATATGTTACGATAAGTGGTAAGGACAAGTATAAGCAAAAAAACAGCCACCAGCAGGTTTGAGAAGCCTGCGGGGCGGATGTCAAAGAATGAGCGACCCACAAACATTGCAAAGCAGGCGAAGACCGCTGACAAAGCCGGATTAACCCCCAATAATCGACCAGTATAATAAACGCAAGTCACTGTAATTATGTAAATTGCGAACTTCCAATAGACAAGTGTATTGAACGAGAGAGTATCCGCATCGGCAAATGGGGACAGGTGTGTCAGCCAGTAAAACATAACGTGCGTAAGCCAGTTTTGATTA
>Ga0209636_10004725_pt1 | contig 13910 bp, 10 predicted proteins | sample DeeMarSWOR152_54_FD_187464 | JGI IMG/M metagenome (GOLD analysis project Ga0209636, IMG submission 187464) | Marine sediment microbial communities from White Oak River estuary, North Carolina - WOR-1-52-54 (SPAdes) (version 2) | ecosystem: Environmental > Aquatic > Marine > Intertidal zone >...
CCCCATCCCGGAATTGGATTATGCCACCTATGTGTGGCACGAAAGGGAGATTAAGAGCGTAGCCAACGTCGCCCGAAGAGATGCAGAGGAATTTCTCCCATTGGCCGCACAGATTCCGATCATACCTTCTGTTCAGGAGTTTGAATTGCAAGAGGCTAATCAGGCTCTCAGGCTACTTAAGGCTGGAAGAATGCGCGGTGCTGGGGTGCTGCGGATATCAGAGTAGAATGGCACTCATCACAGACCGTGCCTCTTGATGAGTACGTCCATCGTCTTATCCACCTCCTGGCGGATCTTATCCTTTTCAGCTCCCTTTACCGTATAGGGCCTATCATGGAGGCTGCTCACCTCCATCTCCGGGCCAAACATCATTCCACCGACCCTACCGGCAAATTCGTCTACTGGTTCGACCTCATTTAGGATCGCCCAGGCTAACGTCCAGCAGCGGGCTGTGCGATAAATGTCGTATCCACCTCCGCCAGTAGCCAGGATGTTACTGCATAACCTCTTCAGTTCCTCAACGATCTGAGTGTACGAGTTGTTGGTGAGCATGAGGTCGGTCAGGGGATCAGATACGAGTGAATCGGCACCTAGCTCTGCAACGAGAATATCCGGTTTGAACCGCTTTATAAGGGGGACGACAATTCGATGAAATACTTCCAGATATATTTCATCGTCTGTCTTTGGGGGCAACGGGATGTTTACAATATACCCATGAGCACCTTCCTCCCCCGCCTCTTCAACAAAACCCGTGTAAGGGTAGATATGTTTTCCCGATTCATGCATGGAGATGAACTGAACCCTGTTTTCACCGGAAAACTCCTCTTGCACTGCGTTTCCATGGTGGGCATCAATATCCACATAACTGATTCTCACGTTACGGGTAAGTGCCTCCTTGATGGCTATAATGAGGTCATTGATATAACAGAATCCCTCTGCATGAGACCGATAGGCATGATGATACCCGCCCAGCGGATTAAACGCGATATCGGCATCCCCATCCATTATTTTCGTCATTCCCTCCCACGTAGCACCGGCACACTTCCTGGACCACTCATAGATACCCCGCAGTGGAGGATTATCCTCTGAGCCAATTCCAAACTTGAACATTTCCTGGAATATCTCGCCCTTTCCAACTCGCCGAAGTGCATCAAGGTACTCCTCGCTGTGGGCTAGGAGAAGTTTTTCACGCTTGAGGGCGGGGGGCTTTTTCACGGTCATGTGCTCTCGGTCCAAAACGCCGTAGCGGTAGCAGAGCTCGAGAGTCTTCTGTGCACGTTCTGGCTTAAAAGGGTGATCCGGCCCAAAATCATATCGGGCGAGCTCACTTGAGTAGTAAAAGATTGAATGCAATTCACCAATCCCGTGTGGTTACTGCACTGGCCCTTCTAAGGTATCCTTAACCAACTGCTTCAGCCTGCCCGGATCAATGGGCTTGGTGAGATACAGGTCGCTGTTGCACAGCTCTTCGCTCTTTACGTCCCTGGGATCGGTTTTTGCGGTGAGCATGATTATCTTGATATCTCTCATTTCGTCTTTGCGCTTCCGCACCTCCCTGCAGACATCGAAACCCGTCATTTTAGGCATCACCACATCCAGAATCAAAAGGTCAAATCGCCCTTGATCCAAAATCTCCAACGCCTCCTGCCCTCGTGTAGCGGTTTTTACCTCGTAGCCTGAGGAGCTCAGCAATTCCTGCAGAGCCTCAAGCACCAGTATGTCGTCATCGACAATCAGAATCCTATGAGCCATCCTCATCCCCCAAATCCTGGTTGGGACTTTCTTTCCCGCCTCCAACTCGATAAACGGGCAGGCTTACCGTAAATGTCGTGCCCTTGTTCACTTTGCTCTTGACCTCAATCTTACCCTGATGGGCCTCCACAATGCGATAACTGATGGATAGCCCCAGGCCTATGCCTTTGTCAGCGTCCTTGGTGGTAAAAAAGGGATTAAATATCTGTTCAATCTCCTCTGGCGTCATCCCTGTTCCCGTATCGGTCACCCTCAGCTCAACCTGCCCTCCTTTTTCATTGAGATCAGTTTGCATTGTCAGCACCTTTTTCGAGGTCTCGCTCATGGCATCCCGGGCATTTGAGATGAGATTAAGGAGAACCTGTTCGATCTGGTTTTTGTCTCCCAATACGCGAGGTAGGTTTTCAGTCAGCTTGAGTTCCAGCTCTATCTCCTGATTGAGCAGTTGCTGGCGCGTGATAGCCATAACCGACAATACAGCATCATTCACATCCATCGCTGTAAATTCTAACTCAGAGTGTCGAGAAAACTCCTTCAGTTTCTGTACAATATTCTGTATCCGTGTATTGCACTCCTTGAGTAGCCCAACTCTCTTTTTCAACTTCGGATTCTCATCCATCTCCCCTTCCAGCAAATGAAGGAACGTATCTGATGCCATGAGGGGATTATTGATCTCATGGGCCACGCCGGAAACCAGATCGCCGAGGGCTCTCATCTTAACTGCCTGAATGAGCTCCGCCTGGGTGGCGGACAGCTTTTCCGAGAGCTTCTTCCTGGCAGTAATATCCTGAAATACGCCCATCGTTCCCACGACTTCGCCATAGTCGTCATAGAGAAGTGTGTCCGAGGTTCTGATGGGTATTATTCGATCTCCTACCCGCATGTCGAACTCGTAGTCCCGAATCCGCCCAAACTGCTTCAACTTGTCCATGACACGGCGAGCCTGATCAATGCCGTCCTTGTAATAGTTGGATATATGGGTTCCAAGAATCTGATGGCCCCTCAGTCCAAGCAGTTCCCTGAGTGCCCTATTGGCATAGGTTATGTATCCCTTTGTGTCCGTCGTAACGACAGCATCAATAGAGCTTTCAAGGATATTCTCCAGGAAATTCCTGGAGTTCTTAAGCTCCTTCTCCAACCTAAGGAGATTGGGCATGTCCTGGCTGATTTCTAGAATACCTTCCGGTTTGCCTTGTGAGTTTTTTAGGCAGGTAATGGTAGAGATTGCCGGGAAGAGGTGCCCATCCTTATGCTGGCGGGACAGCCTCTCCTCCACCCATCCACCACTTTTTACGGACTCAATGATATGGTCAAGGAGATGAGTTTTTCGGTCATCCTCGGAAAAGGTGAGTTCATGCAGATACGCCCCCTTTGCCTCTTCCGCCGTATACCCAAACAAATTGGCTGCCCCCTGATTGAACAGCATAATCTTTCCATCGAAGTCCGTAACAATAATAGCGGTGTGATTTGCAGAGTCGAGAATGCCGTTCAATATCCCGGCGGCAGCCATTTGCACAACACCTCTTTTCAAGCAACAAGAGACACAACTGCGCCTGTTATCTTGCCCCCAAAAAGAGGAAAGGTCAAATTCAAAGTTGCTAACCTCCTACATGATCCTTTCGGCCACCAGCTTTTCGACGACGCTCGGATCTGCGAGTGTGGTGGTGTCACCCAGATCACCGATATCTCCGGCAGCAATCTTCTTGAGGATCCGACGCATGATCTTTCCGCTTCTGGTTTTGGGAAGACCATCGGCCCACTGCAGCTTCTCCGGCGTTGCTATAGGTCCGATCTCGGTTCTCACGTGTCGCACGAGTTCCTTCTTGAGCTCGTCTGTCTTCTCCACTCCGCTGTTTAACGTAACAAAGGCATAGATGGAGGTACCCTTGATCTCGTGTGGGTAACCAACCACGGCAGCCTCCGCGACCTTGGGATGGGATACCAGGGCACTTTCTACTTCCGCTGTACCCATTCGGTGGCCTGATACATTGATCACGTCATCTATACGACCGGTAATCCAGTAATAGCCATCCTCATCCCTTCGGGCTCCGTCACCTGCGGTATATTTTCCCGGATACTGCACAAAATAGGTCTCACCGAATCTCTCCGGGTCACCATAAACCCCCCTCATTAACCCTGGCCACGGTCGCTTTATACAGAGAGCACCTTGACACGCTCCCTCCAGCTCATTGCCGTCATCGTCCACGATACAGGGCTCGACCCCAAAGAACGGAAGCGTAGCCGAACCTGGCTTGATGTCTACGGCGCCAGGCAGCGGCGTTATGAGAATACCTCCGGTTTCAGTCTGCCACCAGGTATCCACAATAGGGCATCTCCCCTTGCCAATCAAGTTATAGTACCACATCCAGGCCTCGGGATTAATGGGTTCACCCACAGTACCCAGAAGCTCTAGGGAGCTCAGATCGTGTTTTTCCACCCATGCGTCACCTTCTTTTGCGATTGCCCTGATAGCCGTGGGGGCCGTATAGAAAAGGTTGACCTTGTACTTGTCAACTACATCCCAAAATCTTCCCGGATCAGGATAGGTCGGAACCCCTTCAAAGATGATGGTAGTAGCACCGTTGCACAGCGGTCCATACACGATATAGGAATGACCCGTGACCCAGCCTATATCAGCAGTACACCAAAAGATATCGTCCTCATGGTAATCGAAGATTACCTTGTGGGTGAAGGCCACGAAAACAAGATAGCCGGCAGAGGTATGCAACACCCCCTTTGGCTTTCCCGTTGAACCAGAGGTATAGAGGATAAAGAGAGGATCTTCCGCATCCATTTCCTCGGCTGGGCAGTCGGCGTCCACCTTTGCCATCTCCTCATGGTACCAAGTATCTATTGTATCGTTCCAGTCTACATGGACGTTGGCGCGCTTGACGACGATATTCGTCTCAACAGTGTGGCATTCCTTCAGTGCCTCATCGGCATTGTTTTTGGTGGGAACAGCCTTTGCGCCCCTAAAGGTACCATCACAGGAAACCAGGACCTTTGCACCACAGTCCTGCACCCTATCACGCAGGGAGTCTGCCGAAAACCCGCCGAAGACCACGCTGTGGATGGCACCGATGCGGCAGCAGGCCAGCATGGCAATCGCCAGCTCCGGGATCATGGGGAGGTAGATAGATACCCGATCGCCCCTTTTGACCCCTTTTGCCTTCAGCACATTGGCAAACTTACATACCTCCTCATGAAGCTGCCGGTACGTTATTTCCTTGCTATCTGCGGGATCATTGCCCTCAAAAATAATCGCCGTCTTGTCTCCCCCCTTCTCCAGGTGCCGATCAAGACAGTTGTAAGAAACGTTAAGCTTTCCATTAATAAACCACTTGTGTTCAGGGGATTTCTGCCAATCCCACTCACTAACCTTATCCCACCTCTTAAAGCAGGTCACATACTCATCCGCGATTTCAGCCCAAAAACCGTCGGGATCAGCAATAGAGCGCTGCCACATCTCATTGTATTGTTTCATACTGCTGACATACGCTCTCTTCTTCCACCTCTCCGGTACTCTAAAGATTTTCCCTTCAACGGATACGTCGTTGCTCATATATTACCCTCCTTTCAGAGCCTGTTATCCAAAACAGCACCGTTATTGCTCAGTTATGGTCAAAATCATCTCCCAACAATCACCACTTGATCCAATGCGTTTAAAACCAACTTTTCGATAGAGGGCTATCGCAATCACATTTTTCCTCTCTACGCTTAACCACAGGGTAGACACCTTTTCGTTCTGTGCCCAATCGATTACATAGTAGGTTACAGCCGTACCGATTCCTTGTTTCTGGTAGTCCTGATGAATGAAGATAAAGTACTCAGCCCAGTTTACCGGCATGGAAAAAAGGCTGGCATGGCCGATAACCACATCTTCATGCAAGGCAACGAGGTTAATGCCGTTGCCGATCATGCCCTGGGCCCATTGGTATCTTTTGTCCTGATCAATGGGCGGAAGCCCTTGCACCGACCCCAGTGGACTATAGCTGTCATACATGCGTATCAATGACCCAAAGTAGCCTTCCTCATAGGGAACTATGGTAATGAGGTGGCCTTTCTGGCTTTCAATAGTCTTTGTTGATGAAAAAGACCTCATTTGCCGCGCGCCATTTGCTCCAAGTATCTGCAAGGACATCAGGCCGAGGCCAATCCCGATATCATTCCTCTGTCGCCCAACCTCACACCATAGAACTTCGCCCTCTAACGTTGCACTATTCAAGCAGCCTCCACAGGGGGCTTCGTTGATGCACGGTTCCCGGACTTGAGAACGAAGCTTTGTAACCTATTAGAGCTTTCTGCCTAACGTCTCGCAAAAACAGGAAAGTGCCTTTGCCGGACAGCCTCTCCAATTGAGCTATTGAAAACGACAGGAACTTTCCTGCCTGTCCCCTTCCTGCCGATCAGAGTTCTGTGCTAGGGAGCGATGGGTTCACCAGATCTCGGCGCTCTTCCTCACCTCAAGCCACCTCCTCTGGGAGCGGGTGAGGGGACCGAGTTGCTCCTCGATCCACTCGATATCCCCGGTGAGCAGGGCGAGCTTCTCGGGGCCGGTGAGCTCATAGTCATCGAGGGCATCGGCGGCATCCTCCAGGAGGTTGGTGAAGAAGGTGGCATCGGAGGCGGCACGCTCCAGCACCGTGATGAGCTCCTCCTTGTGGATGAGGGCCTGGTCCTCGGGGGGCTGGGTTGCCGCGATATCCAGGGCTGAGGCAACGGCCTTGAGCAGCTGATCGGGGGTGAAGGGCTTCTCGATGTAGTCGGCTGCGCCCAGCTTCATGGCCTGCACTGCCGAGCGGACTGTGGCGTAGCCGGTGATGATCACCACCGGGAGGGCGGGCTTGGCCCGCTTGATGTCCCTGAGGACCCGCATCCCCCCCATATCGGGCATGCGGATGTCGGTGAGAATAACGTCGTAGTCGGTCTCCAGGGCCATGTCTCGTCCCTGCCGGCCGCTTAAGGAGACCTCAACGCTGTAGTGTTCCTCGGTCAGGATCTTGCTCACGCTGTCGAGCACGATCTGCTCGTCGTCGATCACCAGGGCCTTCTTCGTCTCCATGGGTTCCTCCTGAGATTAGCGAGGTTCACGCTCCCCTTTTGCACACGATGCCTTGTACCACCTGCCCCAGCACCATTCAAGCTTTTTTTGCCTGCTGGGCCTTTTTTCTTTGCATACTTATTTCTGGAAATATCGAGCTCAACGTCGGTCCGAGCCGGCCACGTGCGGGTGTATGGGCTACGTGCGAGCCCTATATTTTCAGCCCTTTACTTTATGAATGCGGCTGGCTATAGTAAACGGAGTTTGAGCTTTGCAGTGGGCAGAATGATTCTCTAAAGGATTATTGCCGTAACTCCTTAGAAGGACGCCGAGCGTGTATTGCAATGCACATGGCAGAGATAAGGATATGGATTTTGGGCTTAAGGCAATAATCCTTTCTCGTATTCACCGATTGAAGCTCCCAAAACGGTTAGTGATGTACGGCCATGGGAAATGTGACTCCAATAAACTACACAATTCACATTGAACCAAACTTGAGAACATTCAATTTCTCAGGTACTAGTCAGATTCTGCTCCAAACCTCAAATTCGGTTGATGAGATTACCTTGAATGCAAGGGAATTGGCCTTTTGGGAGTGCACGGTCCGAGTGGACACTGCCTCTGTCGCCTGCCCTTTTACTTTTGATCCCCAAAAAGAGGAGCTTAAGGTCTCTCTGCCGAACCGGCTCGATGGAAGGATCGTCTTAACAATATTATACGAGGGGAAAATAAACGATCGGTTAGTTGGTTTTTACAGAAGCACGTATCGTGTTGCAGGCAAGGAGAAGTTCTGCGCACTGACACAGTTTGAGGAGAGCGAGGCACGGAGAGCCTTTCCATGCTTTGACCATCCGGCCAAGAAGGCGACCTTTGATATAGAACTGCTTATTGACGAGGGCCTCATTGCCATATCCAACGAACCCATAGCAGGGGAGAAGAAACTCCCGCATAACAAAACCCTTGTAACCTTCAGGCAGACGCCAAAAATGTCTACCTATTTGGTTTTCTTTGCCGTCGGCGAGTTCGAGTCCATAGAAGATGAAGGTGAGGTCCCGGTTCGCGTGATAACCATGCCCGGGATGGTAAAGCACGCTCAGTTTGGGTTAGAGTTTGGCAGGAAGGCCCTCGAGTTCTGCGAGGATTACTATGGCATACCGTATCCACTGCCCAAGCTTGATCTCATTGCGATCCCGGATTTCGCAGCAGGGGCTATGGAGAATTGGGGTGCGATCACCTTTCGAGAGAATCTACTTCTTCACTATGCGAATATCACATCCAAGGCCGGCGAACAGAGGATATGCGAAGTTATTGCACATGAGATAGCGCATCAATGGTTTGGTAATCTGGTTACCCCTTCCGATTGGAGGTATCTGTGGCTGAATGAGAGCTTTGCGACCTACTTCGGTTACAGCGTGGTAACACGCTACTATCCTGAATGGGACCTATGGCATCAGTTCCTTCATGGCATTACCGATAGGGCCCTCGACAGGGATGCGCTAAAGGAAACCTTTTCCATCGAGTTGCCTGACGAAAAGCATATCGCCATCAACCCGAGTACAGCACCGATAATATACAACAAGGGCGGGAGCATTCTGCGCCAAGTCGAAGGATACATAGGTAACTCTAACTTTAAAGAGGGCCTCAGGAATTACCTCAAGAAACACAGATACGCGAGTGCGTCAAGCCCTGACCTATGGAAAGCTCTTGAGGGCGTGTCAGAGCAGCCCATAAGCGCCATAATGAAAAGCTGGATAGAGCAGCCAGGCTTTCCGCTTGTTGAAGTTACGCGAGAAGCGGATAACCTCATTCTTACGCAAAGGAGGTTCACCTACCTCCCGACCGAGTCCGATCAACTGTGGATCATACCGGTCACCATTAATGTTTATCGTGAAGGATCGCGCTCTCAACTGATAACTACTCTTCTCACAGACAAAAGCACGAGGATCAGCATTGGAGAAAGCTCAGTAGCCTATAAGGTGAATTACGGGCAAAGTGGATTCTACAGGGTCAAATACCAAGAAGGTAAGAACCTCGTTGAGCTCGGCAAAAGAATCAGGAGCAAGGATTTGCCGGCAGAGGATAGATGGGGCCTGCAGAATGATCTCTACGCCCTGGTGAGAGGTGGCCAGGCCTCCTTGAATGATTACTTGCAATTCCTTTCCTTTTACGAAGATGAGGACGCCTTTCTGCCCTTGATCAGCATCGCAGGCAATCTATTTCACGCATATCTCATTTTCGAGGGACCGGAACGCAGCAGGGTTGCGACAGTTGGTAAATCATTGCTCGAGACGGTTCTCTCCCGCATTGGATACGACCCAGCCCAAGATGAAAGACCCACAACCTCGATACTAAGGGACTACATCTTGGTGCACTCTGTCCTGTATGGTTCAGGGAACGGTACGGATTTCGCCCGGGGCAAACTGAGCTCGCTGATGAGAGGAAGGAGCATTCACCCCGATATCATGAAGAGCATCATGCAGGTAGGGGCCCTGTACGGCGACATGAAAGCGTTCAAGTGGTTTGACAAAAGACTCAGGACGAGCCAAAGCGAGCATGAAAGAATCAATATACTCCTGGCACTGGGAAGCTTCAGGGATGAGGAGGTTATTAAAGAGGTGCAAAGGTATGTACTCACCGCAGTGCCACAAAAAAACAAGTTTATCCCTGTTGATTCCCTAGCCTCAAACCCCCATGCTATACCAGGTCTGTGGGAATGGTTTGTTTCAAATGTGGCTGCCCTTAAAAATTTCCATCCTATTCAATATGAGCGGATCATCGAGGCCGTTGTGCCCGTATCCGGCATTGGAAAGGAAGAGCAGGTTCATTCGTTTTTCGAGAACTACCTCAAAGAAAACGACAAGGCGAAGGATGTCATTCAGCTGTCTCTCGAAAAGCTTGAGATAAACTCGAGGATGAGACATGGGTCGTATGAACCTCGTAGAAAAGCCTAGCATATTCTTTTCCCTGCTCGTAGCTTTACTCCTGCAGGTCTTTCTCATAACCTCTGCTACAGCCACCCAGATCTATGCAGAGAAAACGGGAAAGGGTTGTATCTTTTGCCACCAGGAATCCATTGGTGGCCCATTGAAACCAGCAGGTTTTGCATATGCTCGGAATGGATATCAGTATCCAATCCCAGAGAGGTTACTCGATAAGGCCCATTCCCTTCAGACCCCCTTTCACAGAACACTCAGGTTCATTATTGGCTACCTTCATCTCCTTGCAGCTATCGTATTTTTTGGAGCTATCTTCTACATCCACATTCTTGTAGGGCCGAGGAGATTCCGTGGCGGCATTCCCAAAGCCGAGAGATTCTTGGGGGTATCTTGTATGGCCATTCTCGCCATCACAGGCACCTATTTAACGTGGATTCGGATAGACAAATGGGAGCAATTCTTCAACAACACCTTTGGCCTCATGCTCTTTGTGAAGATTTTGCTTTTTCTTCTGATGGTTGCAATTGGCATTACCGCTATCTCAGTCATACATCGGCACATGAAAAGAGAGGTCTCGGTTCTCACCTCCCCCCAAGATACCGATGAAATTACACAGACTACCCTGAGCTATTTTGACGGTTCTGCCGGAAAACCCGCTTACGTTGTATACGAGGGCAAGATATACGATGTCACTGGCAATCAAAAATGGAAGAACGGCCAGCATTTTGGGAAGCACAGTGCCGGCTTAGACCTCACCGAAGCGCTCTCACAAGCGCCCCACGGGGCAGAAGTCTTTGAGAAAGTTACCTATGTAGGAGAGATCACCAAAGAAGGGCAATCACGAAGCCCAGCCCCTGCTCACAAGATCTTCGTCATTCTCGCATATGCCAACTTGCTCATCATATTTCTTATACTCGCCTGTATCAGCGTATGGCGCTGGGGCTTCCCTATAAAGTTGATCCGCGAACCAGGTGCGGCTGTCGCTGCCGGCGTCAGCTGTATTGAATGTCATAAAACGGAAACCCCCGGCATCTATAATGGCTGGGCTAACAGCGTTCATGCCAAGCTGGACGTTCAGTGCTACAAGTGTCATAAACCTGATCGGAAAAAGCCAGTCGTCAGTGAACATCACCTGCAGTACGATTCCACCGAGGTATCAGTCGTTGTCACACCCAAGACCTGTGGTGGTTGCCATCCCACGGAAGCCACTCAGTATAACCTCAGCAAGCACGCCCATACCTTAGAGATCATGTGGGAGGTGGATAAATGGCTGCAAGACGGTATGAATAACGCCATAGAACGTACCACGGGGTGCTATGCGTGCCATGGTACCGTGGTGGAAATCGTTAATGGGCGCCCGCTACCCGGCACATGGCCCAACGTCGGGGTTGGCAGGAAAAACCCTGATGGAACTCTGGGCAGTTGTAGTAGCTGTCACACCCGACACCGATTTTCGGTAGTTGAGGCGCGTAAACCAGAAGCCTGCGATCAGTGCCACCTTGGCCCGGATCACCCTCAGATTGAAATCTATAACGAATCAAAACACGGCACCATCTACCACGCCGAAGGAGATGAGTGGAACTGGTCTCCGGATGATGGCCGGTGGAACGCAGGCAGGGACTACAGGGCACCGACGTGTGCTGCCTGTCATATGTCAGGTGCTGCGGATGTGCCGCGAACCCATGACGTAACCGAAAGGCTTTCTTGGGAAACACAGGCTCCACTGACCGTGAGGCCGAGTGAATTCAAACCGTTTCCTGCACGAACAGATTGGAGGGTAGAGCGGGCTAAGATGAAGGCGGTCTGCCTTCAGTGCCACTCGCAGGCATGGACCGACGATCACTTTTCAAATCTGGATCGCGTTGTCTCTAACTACAACGACATCTACTTCAAGCCGATTAAAGCGTTGGTCGATTCCCTGTATGAGGAGCAGCTGCTTTCAAAGCAAGCCTATTTTGATGAGAATCTCGAATGGGAATTCTACGAACTGTGGCACCATGAGGGTCGTCGGGCCAGAATGGGGGCTGCCATGATGGCCCCAGACTATGCGTGGTGGCACGGGTTCTACGAGTTAAAACATCGCTTCAATCACATCATTGAGGAAGTTAATGCGCTAAAACAGGCGGGCAAGGGCTCTATACATGAGGCCTTCCCGGGGAAATATCAGAAGCAGTGAGTCTCTCGCACGGTTTCCCTCAGACCCCAACTGGCTTCCAGATTCCCTCGTGGAGCCATACCCTCGAGAAGGGCTCTCCCGGGGGCAGGATTGAGTCGACCAACCTTTTCGGGTCGATCTCGATTTCCTCATGATACAGGGGGTCCCACGGCTCGAGGATAACCGGTCCCTGTGAGTGCGGGATCAAACGAGGCAGGAGTGCTTCTCCCCATACTCGGTCTTCCACTGCCTTCTCCACCGCCTCCATGTCCCGATAAGGAAGAAGCTCATGGAGGGTAATCAGGGTAGGGGGACTCAAGGGGATCTCGCCCTCAAGGTTACGAGCAAGCCCCCTCGCAGGATTGATCCAGATTCCGTGCGTTGTCTCGCGGGCATCGGGAGTACACTCCTGCCCTGGCGGCATAAAGACCAGAAAAAACCTAGTATCGAACCGATATGGCATGAGCTCCGGAGTAATCCAATGGGCCCACCGGCCGAGCCTCGTAAGCGCCAGGGTCCAGCCTTCAGACCGCACCAATGCTTCAAGCCATCCCCTGCTCAGCCCAATGGTCATTCGCCCGTCACAGACTTCCTCTAGGCCATCTTTCATACCCTCACTCCTGTAGGCCAACAGGACTCCCGCCTCCTCAAAGGTCTCGCGGATGGCCGCGACGCCAAACCCCAGCGCCTCGTTCACGCCTAGCCCTCCTCCCAGTCGTCGGGAAACTTCAGAAAGATCCATATCCAGGTTTCTCTGCCATAGCTCGAGGTTGTGGTCTTCAGGCTCTATAGTTCCCCCAGGAAACACGTAGTTTCCCGGGAAGAACCCGCTTGTGCCACTTCGTCTGAGAAGAAACACCTGAACTTCCCCCTCATGCTCTCGGGCAAGGATAACCGTAGAGGCTGGCCTTGGCCTTTTTGGCTGGCTGGTCTTCTTTGTCATGGCTCGGAACAGTACCATAGCTCTATTTTGATCGCAACGGCGAGTTTTGCTTTATTCCGAACATTTGCTATGATATCAACTCGTATCTACTTCGAAATACTGCGCTGCATCGCCTATGATGGGACTATTTGTGGAAAGGATACATCCCAGGTCTACTCGACTTGTGACTGCCTGTTTCGCTTTGATTGCAGTGATCGTCACGTTTCTGGGTGTGGCAACGGCTAATGCCGGTGAGAGCCTACTTCCCTTTTCGCCTGGCGAAAAGCTCACCTTTCAGGTTCGATGGAACTTTATTCCGGCAGGAGAGGCCGTCCTTGAGGTGCTCCCCGTAGAAACCATAGGGGGTGTCAGGGCCTACCATTTCGTGATGACGGCGCGAACCTATGCGATCATTGATCTCTTTTACAAGGTTCGCGACCGCATCGAGTCCTTTACTGATACCCAGATGACCCATGCCCTGCTTTACAAAAAACGCAATAGGGGACGGCGCACACGAGATGTGGTTGTGACATTTGACTGGGAGAAGGGAGAGGCCCAGTATTCAAACCGGGGGGAAAGGGCGCTACCGATATCCCTGCTACCGGGGTCATTTGATCCCCTGTCTATTTTCTACGCCTTTCGCTGTCATGAGCTTACTGAGAATAGTCAAATCCAAGCGCCGGTGACCGATGGAAAGAAGTGCGTCATGGGGAAAGCAACGGTAATCAAGAGGGAAAAAATAACTGTGTTAGGCGAAACATACGATACCTATCTTGTTGAGCCTGACCTCGAGCATATCGGTGGGGTGTTCCAGAAAAGCGCCCATGCAAAACTCAAAATATGGGTCACGGCAGATAGCAAGCAAAAGCCCGTTAAGGTAAAAAGCAAGGTAGTTGTTGGTAGTTTTGTGGCAGAGCTCATCACCCCGGGAAGCAGAGGCCGCACAGAGGCTATCCAGACCAAATAACCTCAATGCGGTTGGTACCCCTACATATCGTTGCCGTAAGGGAGTCATCATGCACGTGACGGGGGAACTTGCTGACTTCGTAGCGAAAACCGCTCATGAAGACCTATTGCTACACGTGGTAGAAAAAACCGAAAGGT
>Ga0209636_10004726_pt1 | contig 13910 bp, 9 predicted proteins | sample DeeMarSWOR152_54_FD_187464 | JGI IMG/M metagenome (GOLD analysis project Ga0209636, IMG submission 187464) | Marine sediment microbial communities from White Oak River estuary, North Carolina - WOR-1-52-54 (SPAdes) (version 2) | ecosystem: Environmental > Aquatic > Marine > Intertidal zone >...
AACCCACATGATTGACTCTATCACCAAAATTGTCGTCTATCTGTTTATAATGAAGATGAACATGAAAGGTCCTTGTGTCATAGCTTGGACCAAGGAAAAAAGCGATGTTGCCTTTTCTGTCATCTTCATAACCCAGAGCGAATTGACCTTCCAATCTAAATTTATTAGCGAGGTGCAGATCAGCATAAATCCCAGCCGTCCCGATGTTTTTTTTATTCATAAGTTTATTAGCTGCTATAAATCCGATCTCCGACGAATTCGCCATACCTCGTCTTTTCAGAGAAAAAAGTGAAAAATTAGCTGAGTCTTCATCAAGATAGTCATCTTTTTTTGACTGGACGCTCATCCCGGAAAACTCATACCCTCCAAAATTTCCATCCAATTCCACTCCTCCATAAATATCCCCTATTCTTTTTGAGTAAAACAAATCGGCTCGCTGCTTGTAAATCTCTGGACCTTCAAGGAAAAAATCTCTTTTCTCTGGAAGATAGAGCTCAAAAGGAGTCAAATTGATCTGTTCTATATCTGGCTCGACAGTAGCAAAATCCGGATAAATCGTTAGCCGCCCTAACATCTGTGGGGAGAACCTGTAGTGGGCATCAATTCCTGCTAATGGCTCAGTTTTCTCTCCCGATTCTAACTTAGTCATGGCATAAGGAGTGACGTTCACTCCCAACTTCGGCTCAACAAGATTAAGCACCTTTAATTGTTCAAGTTGTTCAGACCTGAAAGCCGGGTCCAGCCCGCCTGATCGAAAAATGCTATCCAACCGGGGAACGAGTCTGGACAAGCCCAATTCAAACGTCTTAGACTCCAATGGATCATCCAGTATACTGTCCAGTTCAATGGCTACCTCTGAACTCCACCCAAAATCAGTTTTCTGGCTGAATGATTTCCAGCTTCCATCCCATCTGTAGTTGGCTGTCTCGCCATCTCTGGAAAGCAAACCATCCGATTTAGCTCCAAGGTAATTCGTCGCAAAATAAAGGAAGTTATTAACCTCTTTTGGTGTGTCTATTACAATATAAATCGAGTCAGTATCTCTTAAGTCCATATCTATATTAATCGCTTCAGCCTCAATTTTCTCAGGCTCATCGTCGTAACATAGAAATCCAAAATAAACAAACTCATTATCAAAAAGGATTTTAACCGTTGTTCTGACTTTGTGGGGATCTGTTCTATCGGATTGGAGTTGAAGAAAAGCACTCGCATCTGGAGCATTATTCCATATCGACTCAGTTAACAATCCGTCAATCTTTATTGACCTGTCTATTTTTATAGCCAGATTTTCAAGCTCTCCTTGAGCTATCACCGGAAGAGACAGGAATATGAAATAAAGGAGAGGGAGAATGATTTTTTTCAGATAATAAATCCTTTCACTTTTCATGGTAGCAATTTTTATGCCAATTATTACCAGGTAAAGGCACTCATTCTAACTGACTTTTCTGTACAATTCAACAGACAAATGTAACTACAAAAGGGCAGACTTCTCCTCATGGGTTACCTGCCTTTTAGCCAAAGTCAAGGAATAGCGAAGTATTAGTGAAAGTTTCATAAATATTTTCGGCTAGCTCCAGAATAGTACTGGCAAAAGATTCAGGAGAACTCGTGTAAAGCTCGAAATGTTTGGACTCCAGGCGCAGCTTATAATTCCAGTCGATCGTCTGCCGTGTTCTCTCTTCAGGAAAGCGATAGGAAGATAGAACGAGCAAAGCAAACAGGAATACGACCTTGGATCTCATTTTTTTCCGAAAGAGGTGTCATAGATATTATACTACATTCGATTTGAACCGCGGAGTTTGTCTCGCTGTTAATTGTTTGGCTGTGACTGTCGTATCGTTTCTCTTTCTTTTGGATTGACCATTTTGTTACAGGTGTGATATTTTAATTTCAGAAGGTCAGGGGTAGAAATTGGTAAAAATTGTGAGGAGTTTTTTGTTAAACGTAATTTGTGTATCTAATATCAATTTTTGAACGTATATATAGATGAGAAGTGTATTCGCAGAGAAATTTTATACAGGTGAGTTAGCAGAAAACATCAAGCCAAAGATAAGGGGAATGCTATGAGACAGGGCATGAGGATTCATTCTCTACCGGTAGTCTTTATGGGAATATTATCAGTTTCTCTCTTACTCGGCCAATCGAAAAAAGATCCACCGCAGCAAAGAGTTCCTCAGCACGATGCGGCCGCGGTTATCAAGCTTGTGGCAGTGCGTGTCCTGGACCAGGATGGCCGTCCTGTGACTGACCTTAAAAAGGAAGATTTCATTTTATATGACAACGGCGAAAAGAAGATTATAACTGAGTTCGAAATGCACACCTTGAGTGAAGCCGGAATGGAAGTCCGCTCGTCGAGTCAGGCATCCGACCTGGCCAAGACGGTAAAGGGCATGAACCGGCGTCTCTTTATTTTACTTGACATCCCGGGCAGCGATGCCAATGGCTTGGCGAATGCCAAGCAGGCCGCTCTCCATTTCGTGGATACTCAGCTGCGGCCCGGGGACGAAGTAGGCATCCTGGGATTCTCGTACATGAAGGGATTCTTTATCCAGGAGTATCTGACAACAGACCATGAGAAAATCCGCAAGGCGATCGAGATAACGAAGGAGCTTCCCCCGAGCAGGGGCTCTGTTTCAGGGGGTGAATTGAGTGATAACGTGCGAGTCAGAGGGGGATCTTCCGAAGAAGGGAGTTCAGGAGAAAGTGGTAGCGTGAGTGAAGTCATGAGCTTTTTCGGCTATTCAGGAAACCCCAGAGCTTATACTGGAGGAACAAGCGATTTCCAGCGCCAAGATGCCACTCCTCAAATGTTCGATTTGGCTCAGGCCTTCAAATATATCGAGGGAAACAAGAGCCTTATATTCTTCACAGGCCGCAATCTCGGGCCCATGGCCGCCAAGCTGGGCAGAGAATTCGCCAATGCCAGCACGCCCGTGTACACAGTTAACACCCGGAACTGGGTCATGAAGGGCGTCGAGACATTCATCAAGGAAAAACATATCTGGACGGATCACCCTCTGCAGGAACTGGCTCTTGCTTCCGGAGGGAAATATTTTGCCGACATCAAGGACATAGAGACTATTTCCGAGGATGTTCAAATGTTAACAGGAAATTTCTATGTTCTGGGCTATTATATCAATGAAAGCTGGGACGGTGCGTATCATCAGATTAAAGTAGAAGTCAAAAGGCCGGGCCTCCAGGTCCTGGCCCAGCACGGCTATTTCAATCCCAAGCCTTTTGCCGAGTTTTCTGACATCGAAAAGCAGCTTCATCTGTCTGACCTGGTGTTCACCGAAAAACCCGTAACTGTTCAACCGTTTGACATTCCTGTTGAGCCCCTTTTTATCGCAGGAAGAGAGAAGATGAATTGCGCTCTGCTGGCCCAAATACCAGTCAACGAGAAAACGGGAATTCCACCCTCCACGGTTGAGATCTTTACCTTCCTGTTCAATGAAGATCGTGAGATAGTGATGAAAAAGAGAGGAGAGATGGACCTTTCTCCATTCGACCAACAATCTCTTTTTTCTTACTTCACGGCGAACCTTCCTGCCGGCGAGTACGAATGCCGGATCGTGGCCCGGGACCTGGAAACAGGACAGGCCGTTGTTGGGAAAATTGTCTTTCCTCTTCCGGAAAAAAGTGAATCGGAAATCGCCCTGTCGTCCCCCCTTCTTTTTGCCAAAGGACCGGAATCTCAAATACTTAGATTTTCCGAGGGATTGAGGATGAAGGAAAAAGATAAAGCTCTTTCTCTCAGCGATCTCTACAAATTCCTGCCCAAGAATCACTGCCTGGTTGTCAGAGATCTTGAGCCCGGAATCAAGAGTCTGCTCGCTGCATTGCCACTGACTGCAGCTCAAGGCCCGGCTCCCGAGGTCGAGTTCAGCGCTCAGCTCCATCCCAGACCGGAAGGTGAGCCGATAAACTTAGCCATGGAGATTGTTAATATCCAGAAGACAGGCGCACAAACAGATATCTTGATGATGGAGATCAGGCTTCCGGACCTGAAGCCGGGTGAGTACGAACTGGAAATCGAGGCTTTGGAGAAAAAAACCTCTGCCCGTTCTTTTGTTCGAAAATTCCTCGTCAGCAAATAACTATCTCTGAAAAATTTGACAGTATAAGATCCTTCATGTATTTAGACTTTATAAAAAAGCAACTTTTCATTTAAAAATAGATCAATAAATAATATTCAAACCTATAAACACTTATTAAGTGTCAGGCGTAATAGAAATAAAAAAAACGAATTTCATTAATGACATTCAGTTAGTGAGAGAATGTCTGTTTATATCTATCCATAAAAACGGAAAAATGCAAAAACAGTCAGGGTTTTTCAAAGAAATTTTTTTTGACATAAGAGGCAAACAGGCTACTTAGGAAAGACAGAGCTTTATTGGCATGTGTACAAGAAAAAAAATTTTAGGGGGGTTTTTTAAAATGAGAAAAATGCTCTTTTTTTTCCTCGTAATTATAATTTCATCTTTATCATTCGGCATTCAGGAAAAATGGAAAGGAAAAATCTACAAAGAGGGCCTAGTAACGATCGTAGAAAACAGAGGCCAAGGATTGTGGAGAGGAAAAACAGATGAGAAAATCACTTTCATAGAAGATTTGTCTATAGGAAAAGAGGAAGGTGAAGAATTTCTCATGTTTCATTCTGCTCTTAGAGTAGCCGTCGATTCCAAGTTGAATATCTACATCCTGGATATTCTAAATCATAGACTTTTAAAATTCGACAAAGAAGGCAATTTTATCTGGAGGACAGGCAGAAAAGGACAGGGACCGGGAGAATTCCAGTGGCCAGGAAGTATCGCATTGACTCCTTCTGAAGAGATAGCCATTGCAGATAGCCCCTTTATACATTTTTTCAGTAAAGACGGTGTCTTTCAAAAGACATTAAAATTGAGAGAATCCATAAGGAATATACAATTTCAACCAAGTGGATGGCTATTTGTGAATATAATGGTAAGAGGCCAGCCGGGAATTGCAGCTGAATATTTTTCTGTGGAGGGCGAAGTATTGGAAAAATTCCCTGATGAGTACCGGTATGGCCCAAAAATGTCTCCCGGTCTCGCAGCTTCGATCGGAGGAGGTTATTTCCAGTTAATTGATGACAAAGTGTATTTAAGCTTGCCTGATAAATATGAAATAAGAGAGTACGACTCAAAGGGCAATCTACTCAGAAAAATTATGCGAGATATCAAAATGAAGCCTCCCAATATAAAATTAAGATATGAAGGAAGAGGAGTAAGTGTTTCTCCCTCTGATCGTTCAGGGCCTTGTTTTATATTTCAAGGAAAAACTCTGATTAATGAACTTCAGTTAGTTGAAAAAGTAAAAGAAAATAAATACGAATCAAAAAAATTCTTGGATTTCTTTAACGAAAAAGGACAGTTCCTTGGAACTTATTCATTAGAAAATAATGCCACGCTAAATCTCATTGATCATCAAAACAATTTCTATTATGTTCAATACGATCCTTTCCCAAGAATTATACGCTCCAAATTGAAATTATAACGAGCAAAGACAAGAAATTTAATCGCCTGAAAAAAACTAAAGCAAGAAAACATTAGCTGTCATTTAGTAAGCACCACGATTCGATTGGAGGAAAGCGAAATCTGAATCCCTCTAAAGGCCTGTCTTCCCTGGATTGAAAAAGAAGGTTCATTGAATTTAATCCTCCATCCTGTAAAAAATGCTGGTATGCCCGGAGTGATTCGAACCGACAACCTTCTGATTTGCAGTCAGATGATCTCTTTATTTTCAGACTTTTTAAAGAATTTTTGACTATTCCAGATTCATTCCTTTTGCGCTTTGATTAACATCTTAGGGGGTAAAAAGTTCAAGAAAAAATATAGGGACTCATTCACGTTTGGCCTAAGTTCTCAATCATCTGCAGAAATTTTCGCTTCCGGGCAACAGGAGACATATCTTCCACCAGGGACAAGACGATACCTCTCAAATCCTTTTTTAGAGTGTTGTCAAGAAGTTCGACTGCAAAGGCAACAGAATCCTTAGAACCGGTTTTAAGGTTTTGGTAGGCCTTGACTACATCTTCATGAGGATAATAGAGGCCCAATAATTTGAAAATGTTCATAAAGAGCTCATCGAGGTTCTTTTGGAGGTCATTCCTAAGCTCTTCGTTTTCTTTTCCTGGTGCCACCTCCTGAAGCTCTATAAATATCTGGCAATATTTTTTTATGACTTCGAATGTTTTTCTCTTGGCGACTCTTTCCTGAATACGAATATCGGATTTCTCAGCCCGGATGCAGTCCAAGGCGTCAATTATTTCCGTATCCAATTCATCAGACTTTCCTCCCAGTTCACCGAACAGGATGTCGGCGGCTAATTGAGTTCCCATGCGAGCCAATAGGACGACAACCGCTTTCCGTATATTCAAATCTCGCCGGTCCACTAGATATTCTTTGAGAGTGCTCATAGCGGCCAGACCAAATTTTTTCAGGGCGGAGATAGCATCTTCGCGGGTTAAAGGATTACCCAGCTTATTAATGATGGCAGGAATATTTTCTTTTTTTCGAAGCTTAGCGGCGCTTGCAATGGCATACTGAGAAACTTCGGGTGAATCATCATTTATTAAGGCTTCAAGATTTTCGACTAATGGATCATTCGGATCCATCATGCCTATGGCCTTCGCTAACTCCATTCTGTCGATTTCGGTCTTTGTACTTTCCTCCATTACTTTTTCTGAGTAAATTTTCATGAGTTGTTGGTAGGAATCAAGGGACATGATTTCCCGTATATCAGTGATTAATCCTTCCAGGTCGATGTCATCATCAATATCAGGAAACCAGGTCGTGTCCTGCGCATTGAAAAGGTCAGAAAGGGAGGAGACTTTCACTTCATCCATTTTATGAGAGATTATTTCTCTTATTGCAGGAGTGAGCTTGTCCTGTTCCAAAAGGTCAAAAAGATGCATGGCGTAAAGAATCGAACTGCGATTCTTGCTTTCTATGGCATCAAAGACCATTTTGGTGTAATCGATGTCGATTTTTTCCGCGACAGCCTTATCAACCCGTCTCCATTTGAGGGGAATATTTTGCTTAACTACAGAAACGTATTCCTTGTTGATTTTAAGGTCAAGAATTATCCACAGTAAGATAAAGAAAATGATGAGCCAGGTGAGTTGTTCAGCTAATTTCGGATCCTTTACGGGACTTAAATAAGGGACTTCTTTGACAGCCAAAACGATTCCGGCAATGAAAAGCAAGATGGCGGCGATGACCTTGGCTAACCGGTTGACGAACATATCGATGAAGGGTCTGATTTTGTACCGAAGATCCAATGTCACCGGAATGTATAGAATTTCTCTAACGGATTGATTGAGTGAAAAAGCCAAGCTTTCATCGCTGCCTTTGACGAGTATCACAAGAGGAAGCGTTAAGCCGGCAATGACTATCCCAACGGAGCCTAATAACAACACAAGAGGCGTAAGGAGCAAAGTGAGAAGCAAGCCGAATCTCTTAAGAATCCTGCTTGTCAATAGCAGCTGAAGAAAAAAGGCAAAAGTTGTTAAACCTCCAAAGAACAGGCCAAAAAATGCCTGTAGCTCCTCTTTTCGCCAGACTGGTGTATCGAAATAATGCTCAACTTTCGTACTAAACTGGAAGTCGATCAACGTTGCGATTATACCGGTCACCACCACAAGACCCGTAATGAGGAGAAGATGACGATTTTTTCGGACGACCTTAAAACTGTCTTTAAATCCGACCTTTTGAGGTTCGGAAGGCGTTGTTTGATTATTTGAGGTGGAAGATTGCTGCTTTTTCTGAAATTTGAAGATTGCATTGACAATAAAGGCACAGACAAAAAGAAGAGCGCAAGCCAGGGGAAGAAGGAATTGTCCATAGTGATATCTGGTTAATAAATAGCTCCCAAACCCCCCGAGTACGCCTCCTAATATTCCTCCACTGCCGCAGAAACCGATAAGTCGCCTAGCCTGCCGGGGATTAAAGACTTCGGTCACCGTTAAGCCAAAATGAGTCATAAAAACCACAATAAAGACACTCGCCCAGATCCAATAAAGATAAGTTAACACCTCACCGCCAGTTTCTAAAAACACTTGGAAGAGAAGACCGGTCAGAACGAAAAAAATGAGAGTGGAAATAACCGATTTCTGATTGGATATCCTGAACTGTATTTTTGAATGGAGCATGACAACAAAGCCGGTGACAATGGCTGCCAACAGATAAGCCAGAGGAAGACCTTGACTTCCTACTTTATCCAGTAAATCAGTATAGCGGAGGGCCTTGATGATAGTATGGGGAGCCGTTATAAGAAAGAAGAATGCGAAAAGCAAAACGGCAATTGTTTCTTCACCACTTTGAATATCTGCAAGGCGGGAGATAACATTATAAAGATGGTTTTTCTTTTTATTCACCTACTGGTATCCAAGAAAACCATATCACAGCGAAAATGACTTGACAATATTAACAAAAAAGACATACATTTTTCATATTTTCGTGGCCAAGAAGCTGTTAGAGACGGCCTTCACACAGACTAAAGATAACCCGGAATGTCATCATGGAGTGATTTCTTAAGCAAACCTTATCCAGGACCGTGAAGAATGAGCGTTAGCTGCGGATTGCGTAAAGAAATGTGGTACGGCTGGCATTATAAGTTTAAGACTTTTCTCAAGAGAGCACATGAATCAAATAAAACAGGTTTCTTTACCAGTTTTTAACGGCTGCAATAATTTCTTTCCTAATCGAGCTAAAATCTTCTATGTTATTCTTCAAAATACCGTATACAAGTCGATCATCAATGTGTCCATATTCATGAACGAGGATGTTCCTGAAGCCTCTCATCCTTTTGAGTGTCTCTCTTGTTGAAGAAGATATGATTTTTGCTTGCTCTAATTTTTCGAAAATATCGTCCTCTTCAGAAGGAAGTCCCAGACGGAGCTCGATAACGATCTGAGCACAGATATCCAGAACCGATTCTATCGATACCTGAAGAAGCCTTTCGCAGGCACGTTTTTTTTCGATTTTCTGGTATGCTTCATAATTTTCAGGCATGATATCGTGGAGTTCATTAAGATATCTATCCAGCCTATCGATTTTGACCAAAATCCGCTCCTTATCCACCGGATTCTATCTCCTTGAGGTAGGCCGAATGAATGTGCCTGAAATCATCAAAAGCCTGAGCTGTTCTCCAGGCCAATTCGTAAAGAATCCTTTCATCCCTTACGAACAGAATCCGTCCTTCTTTGAGGATTCTTCTGCGAATGTAGAGAGGAAGTTGTTGGAAGATCTGGATGTCAAAGGCAAAGTCCTTAAGATACTCGAGACGCTTCTGAGAATAGATGTCCTTTTTTGTATGATGAGGCAGAGTATTGAGGACAAGGCAAATATCGATATCTGATGCGGAGATTTGTTCCTGACGGGCCTCGCTACCATAGAGCATCACTGCCAACACGTCTTTATCAGACTTGGCCTTTGCGAGCAGTTTTTCCGTGGTTTTTAACTCTATTTTATTCATCAGATAGTGGCCCTTTCACGAAATATATAGTTGGAACGTTTGGATGTCAAGGCTCAATAAACAGGGATTGATCCTTTATTTCCAATACATAGATTTTTACACCTTTTTCCCGACGGCGAAGATTCGTTCATTACTAATCTCAAAATCATAGGGATTTCTAGGATGGCGCATTTCCGTTTTGTCAGTCCTGAGGATGCCTATAATATATTTTTGTCACTAATTTCCAGCCATCATCAAACTTGTATAAACTAATATAATCTGTGTAGATGTGCTTACCTTCTTGAAATATTTCCACAATTGCCAAACCAGCATAACCGGTCACATGAATATCGGTAAATTTATATGTTGTCCCCGCATGGATAGGACCAGGATTTTCCTCGAGTCTATCAGCGTAAGAATAGGCAGGTATTTTCATCAAACTTCCCTGAGCAAGAATGAGCACATCACAATCAGGATGGCAGCCTTTTTTAATTAACGAAGCATCGCCCTTATTGAAAACGCCGTTAATATAAGCATCAACAATAACTTTTTTAATGGCTTCGTTTTCCGGATTCACCTCAGCATTTTGAGCAGAAAATTGGCCGCAGGATAAGACAGATTTGAATATCAAAGTTCAAAGTAAATCCACATTATTGCCAAGAACTGAAAACATCTGCATTTTCGTTCAAAGATGGTTAAGATAAAATGATGCTGATAAATCGTTAAATCCGTCTACCAACAGCACAATGACGCTTGTGAGCCAAAGATAATAAAGCCCTGGCTTCTCTGGGTTGAAAAAGGACGCTGAGCGAACTAACAACTCATCTTGATAAAAGAGAAATATGATACGGCTGGCAGTATAAGTTTAGAACTTTCCTCAAGAGAGCATATAATTCGAGTACACTTGAGAAATTAAGGGATTTCCTGACTGGAGAATTGCCGGAACTTCAGCCAGAAGCGGTTTAAAAAATTCAGATTCAAGGGCGGAGTCTTTCGATTCCACCCTAATTTTTTTGCAGGTTGAGGAGGAGATAGCAAATATTCACTCATACCTGAGGCAATCGACAGGATCGGCAAGTGCCGCCCTGACAGACTGGTAGCTCACTGTAATCAGAGCAATGATTAAGGCCAACAATGCCGATAAAAGAAACGGCCACAAACCAATAGTGGTTTGATAGGCAAAATTCTGCAGCCATCTGTTCATCATATAGTACGCCACAGGCCAGGCGATAAGATTGGCAATAAGCACCCATTTGGAAAACTCTTTGCTGAGCAGCAGCAGGATATTGGCAGCAGACGCCCCCAGAACTTTCCGCACACCTATTTCCTTTGTTCTTTCCTCGGCTGTGAAGGTCGCCAGGCCAAAGAGTCCCAGACAGGCGACGAAGATAGATAAGATGGAGAAAATCAAAAAGATGCTCCTCATCCGGCTTTCGCTTCTGTACAGGAGATCGATTCGGCTGTCCAAGAAATTGTATTCGAACTGTTCTCCCGGGAAAATCTCTCCCCATTTTTGCTGAATAAAACCGATCGTTCCCCAAATATCCCCGGGCATGACTCTTACCGAGATAGTATTGAAATTCTGCGGATCGAGAGCGAGCAGGATGGGATCGATAATCCGATGCAGGGATTTGAAATGAAAATCTTTCACGACTCCGACAATCGTAAACTCCGTGAATTCATTCAAACTTATGAACCTGAGCAATTTTTTGCCGACAGCTTCTTCAGGCATGTATCCGATTTCCCTTGCGGCCGCTTCATTGAGCATGATGGCCCCATCGATATCCGTACCGAATTCTTTTGAAAATGCCCGGCCGTGGGTGACTTCGAATCCATAGGTATCCACAAATTCATAATCTGTGTACATGAAAATCAACGGAAAGACATCATCAGAATCGGGCCTTTTGTATGCTGTGTCTGTGAACAGACCACTTCCGGGAACATTGGAGGAAACAGCCACGGATTTGACCCGTGGATCCTGGGTCAGGGTATTTCGAAATGCCTCGATATTTTGGCGAATAGTGTTGCTTTCTGCGGACAGGATGATCACATTCTCTTTGTCAAAGCCTAAGGACTTTTTCTGTATATAGTCCATTTGTTTGAAGATGATGAGTGTTCCGATAATTAAAGTGATGGAAATACCGAATTGAATGACAGCCATACTGCTGCGGAAGATCGATTTCCCGGTCCCGGACTGTGCCCCTCCTTTGAGCACCCTGGCGGGATCGTATCGTGTCAGGAAAAAAGCCGGATACAGTCCAGCCAATAATCCCGCAGCCAAAACGATCCCGATGAGAATCATCCAGTTGCTCACCTGAAAGAGTATGCGCAGGGATAAAAATTTGCCCGAGATCGAGTTAAAAACGGGAATAAACAGGCTAATCAACAAAACAGCCAAAATCAATGCCATGAAGGCCATTAGAACAGACTCCCCCAGAAACTGCCCCCGAAGCTGCCGTCTGTGTGCTCCGACTGTCTTGCGGATACCGACTTCCCTGGCTCTTTTACTGGCCCGGGCCGTGGAAAGATTCATGAAATTGATGCAGGCAATGATCAAAATCAAGAACGCAATGGCCGAAAATAGATAAACGGATGATATGCGGCCCTGCGGCTCTATCTCAAATTCTCGGGCAGGATAAAGGTGGATATCGAGGAGAGGATACAATTTGAGTTGAAAGACATCGTTGACATCCGTTTCCGGACCAAGGAGCTTGGCAATATCGGCTCCCATATATTTAGTCAGAAAACCAGGGAATTTCTTCTCCGCCTCTTCCGGAGACGTCCCCTCTCTCAACAACACATAGGTGTAGAGAAAATTATTGTGCCAATAATTCAATTCCTCCGGAGGATAGGAAGAGATGGAGGCCAGAACATCAAATTGGACATGAGAATTGGGAGGGACTTCTTCTAAGATGCCGGTGATCTGGAAGTCTGCCAGGGTTCCACGCCAATCCACGGCGAGAGATTTGCCGACAGCATCTGCGGTTCCCAAATATTTCAGGGCGTTATCCCGGGTAAGAACCATTGACTTGGGCTGCGTGAGAGCGGTTTTAGGGTCGCCGCTTTCCAGATGAAAATCGAATATCTCGAAGATGGAATTATCGGCAACGATTATCTGGTGCTTGTGGAATATGTTTCGGTGGTCTTTGATGGATAATTCATTCCTGTGCACACGGACATAGTTTTCGATTTCCGGATAGTCATCGACCAGGGCCGGGCCAAAAGCTCCGCTCGTGCTCGGAGTCTGGGTATGGATGTCTCTGAAGTCAACATTTCGCTCAATCCGGTATATCCGGTCGGCATTCGTGTGGAAACGGTCATAGTTCATTTCGTCCTGAACCCAAAGCCATATCATAAGGCAGGCAGCCAGTCCGATAGCCAAGCCGGTCAGGTTGATCAAAGAATACAGTTTATTGCGAAACATGTTCCTCATCGCAATCTTGAAATAATTTTTTAACATGTTAAACCTCCAATAAAATTCATCGATTAAAAAGTAGGGAAGAGCCTTTAAACACTGGCCCCAAAACCAGACCAGTGCCCAAAAAAGGCCTCTATCTTCAGCAAGACAGCGATAGGTTTCGATCATATCTCCCAGGATGGAGCATCCTCCTCTGTCCGGGAATATCCGCTGTATAAACCACTCTGCGATCCGCGGAGGACGGCGGTATTTTTTCATCATGACTCTCATTCCTGTGGTGCAGTCAGCTCCTCGATCTCAGACCAGACAGACTCATGTGCTTCTCGAACTTCCTTCAGGGCTTTGATACCCTGAAACGAAAGCTGAAAAATACGCTTGCTTTTCCCCCCGCGCTGGGATGAGGGATCCGTAAAATAGGATGTGAGATAGCCCTTTTTTTCAAGGCGGCACAACATGACAAAAAGCGCTCCGTAGGACCATGTTTTCCCTATCGCTTCTTTGAGCTGTTTCCTGATTGTCACGCCATAAGCATTCTCCTTCAATTGCCATACAGCCAGGAGAAGGAATTCTTCCGTTCGTGAAATAAATTTTGTGTCCATCGAATCTCCTATATTATATACAACGTAGTTATTATAAAAAAAGTTCCTTTAAAGTCAAATATTTTATAAGTATTTCCTTTTTTTGGTTGCGACAAATCCTTCCGCATTTTCCGTAATTTCCCCCCACTTACCTACTGAAATAAGAATATCAAAGGCAAAGCGACACAGTTACCGGACCTCTCCTTTCGGGCAAAGAAAGGAATCAGGAAAAATATCCTGCTCTGACTGGCCTTTCCACTACAGTCCTAATGCTTCCTTGAAATACTTTTTATCCAAGTTCGATCCGCTGACCACAACGCAGACTGGTCCGCTCTTTATCTCTACCTTCCCGGCCAAGAGGGCGGATATCCCTGCCGCCCCCGCAGGCTCCACAACCAGGTGAAGTTCTTCCAGGCAGTAACGGACTCCCTCGATCA
>Ga0209636_10004729_pt1 | contig 13906 bp, 24 predicted proteins | sample DeeMarSWOR152_54_FD_187464 | JGI IMG/M metagenome (GOLD analysis project Ga0209636, IMG submission 187464) | Marine sediment microbial communities from White Oak River estuary, North Carolina - WOR-1-52-54 (SPAdes) (version 2) | ecosystem: Environmental > Aquatic > Marine > Intertidal zone >...
ATTGGCTGGGCCCGTCGATTTCGACTGTCCCTTTGACGAACCGGTCATCATTGCGGCTCTGGAACTCACACCTTCAGACACCGTGCGCTTCAAGCGGGAAAGGGTTTTGGCATTTGTCACAGAACAAGGGGGCAGGGAGTCACATGCGGCTATCCTGGCCCGGTCCATGGGGATTTCGGCAGTAGTTGGTGTTCGGGGAGTGCTATCAAGAATCAAGAGAGGGGATTTCCTGGTTGTGGACGGAAACATGGGGATTGTCCTCGTCAACCCTCCAGGAAAGGTAGTACAGGATTACAAAAACATTGAGGCGAGACTACAGGATCGACGTCGAAGGATGGAGGAACTCATCCCTCTTTCTGCTCAGACGCTGGATGGAACCCCCGTCAAGTTGATGGCCAACGTGGGCAGTATGGTTGATCTTGAGTTTGCCCTTCATTATCGGGCAGAAGGCATAGGGCTCTTTCGCACGGAGTTGCCCTTTATGGTCAGGACATCCCTTCCTACCGAAGAAGAACAGTTTGGTTTATATAGGAAAGTCTGTGAAAAAATGCGTGGAGCGGAAGTGGTCATTCGAACCGTAGATTTTGGCGGGGATAAGCTCCTTCCGGGACACCATCCGGAGAAGAATCCGTTTCTCGGTTACCGTTCCATCAGAGTCTTTCTCGATGAGACCAATCTTTTCGAGGCTCAGCTTCGGGCCATACTGCGGGCCAGTGCCTTCGGTTTGGTCAAGCTTCTTTTTCCCCTGGTATCCAATATGGAAGAGATCCGAAAAGTCAAGGCCATCTTGGAGAAGGTGAAGCATGACCTGAGGAGAGGAGGCAAGGCCTTCAATGATACAATCCCCGTGGGGGTAATGATTGAGGTTCCATCGGCCGCTATCATAATCGAGAGGATACTGAGGGAGGTGGATTTCCTGAGTATTGGAACGAACGACTTGGTCCAGTACACCCTTGCCGTGGACCGGGACAATGAGCTTGTTAGCCAGTATTATCAGAGCCTGCATCCCGCGGTAATTTGGCTGATCCAGCATGTAGTCGATACGGCCACGCGGACCCGAAAACCCGTCTCTGTTTGTGGAGAGATTGCTGGCGATCCGCTATACACGCCTCTGCTGGTGGGTCTGGGAGTTCGCGAATTCAGCATGAACCCGATTTCGATTCCTGATGTCAAAAAGGCCGTTCGCAGTCTCTCTTTGAAGAAGGCGCAGAGCATTGCCGAGAATGCAGTGAGGCTGTCCACAGCCGGAGAAATCGAGAAACTTCTTGAATCTAAGAAGGAGGCTTGAAATTATTCGGCGGCAGGCAATTGGGGGGATTTATCATGGGATCAAGTGAGAAATCAAGGGAGTCATATCCAGAAAGGGCGACAGAGTTGTACAAGGTTGCCTTGTTGCCCGGTAAAAATAACAGAGAGAGCTACTTTCCGCCAGCTTAAAGGCGCTCAACTACTGGGAATGAAAAGGCGAAGGGGAGGACAAAATGTGCTTATCTAAGGCATACGTTGATAGAAATGGCAAGATGGAGCTTCTATCGGAAGAAGTCGCGTCCATAGAAATTGAAAAGGGAAACGTTCTCTTAAAAGAATTCTTCGGAGAGCAAAAGGTAATACGGGCACATAGTAAAGAAATTGACCGGCAAGTTCCCCGCAAGCCCCGCCTTGTAGGCGGGGTCGAGGGGCACAATTAAAAAAGAGATTTCATTTCCGGGAAGCCCCGCCCTGTGGGCGGGGAGCTTCACTTCCTCAATGGCAAAATCATCCTGGAAAAAAGTTAATGAAGGGGGAATTCGAAAATGAAGCTCATAGTTTGCGGTAAAGGGGGTAGTGGAAAGAGCGTAATCTCAGCTTTGTTGGCAAAACATCTGGCAAAGCGAAGATATAAAGTCTTGGTGATAGATAATGACGAATCAAATTTTGGGCTTCATCACCTTCTAGGGATGGAAATTCCCGAGGATTTCACTCGATTTTTTGGGGGGAAGAAAAACATAGGGGAGAAACTCTTAGGCTTTGTAAAGGAGGTAGGAATTAGAAAAAATCCTGAGATGGAGTTTCTTGAGAAAGGGGTTAAGCTTGATGATATACCAGAGAAATATTTGAGCCAAAAGGGCAATATAAAACTTCTTGCTGTCGGCAAAATTCATGAGTTTGGTGAGGGGTGTGCTTGTCCCATAAACGCCCTTTCCAAAGAACTTCTCAAGAATCTGAGGCTTAAGGAAGGAGAAATTGCAATTGTAGATGCTGATGCCGGAACAGAGCACTTTGGCCGGGGGATAGAAGAGGGCATTGATCTTGTCTTAATGACCATCGATCCAACCTATGAATCTCTGGCATTAGCTAAGAAAGTCCTTCATTTGGCTTCAGGGCAAGCCGAAGTTTACTATGTTGTTAACAAATATAGTGAGGAAATTAAGGACGCCTTTCTTAATTCCATTGATCTCGACAGAGTGGTAACATACCTACCATTAAACAAGGAGATTTTTCGGGCCTCCCTAGAAGGAAGGGAATTGAGTTTGGATTTAAAAGAAATTGAAGACCTTTCTGACTGGGTGACGAAGAAGATTTAAAGATTTCGAATTTCTCAGAATATTGAGTTTACCGTAAGATTTGATTTCCCACCCATAACTATCGGGTCACGACTAATCTATAAGGAGGGGGTACTATGAGCAAGGTAATAGAAGTCACGGATCAAAACTTTGGGGACCAAGTTCTAAAATCAGACCTTCCAACGGAGGTCGACTTCTGGGCACCCTGGTGTGGTCCATGTGTTATGGTTTCGCCTGTATATGACAAACTCTCAGAAGAGTATAAAGATTTTAAATTTTGTAAAATTAATGTGGATGAAAACCCTCAGACGGCAAGGGAATACGGGATTATGAGTATACCCATGCAGATGTTTTTCGTTAGTGGACAGAAGGTTGATGAAATTCTTGGTGCATACCCTGAGGATGTGATTCGGTCAAAGGTTGACGATATTCTCAAGAAGTTCCCGACTGACGAAAGGGGGAGGCTCAAGGTGATTTTATCCATGTGGACCGAGCATAATAAACAGCATAGCGAGAAATTTGATAAATGGATGGAAAAAGCCAAGAATGCGAAAGATAATCCAATGTATGATAGTATATTACAGGTGGCCCAAGAGATGGAGGAAGCAAATGAAAGGCTATCTCAATTGTTGGTCGAATTACAAAAAGGATAGATACCAATTTTGAGGATGAGTTGGCGTGAGGAGGTGTAGAGTGGGGGATTCAAACGGAAGGATTGTTGAGACATATGGCAAGGAGTTTGAAATCAAAGGCAAGGAGGCTATCAGGGTGGGGGACCTTGAAGCGATCTCGGCTGACACTGAAGCTTGGACCACGCTGGAGACAGATGAATTCACTACCCTGTGCCCTTTCTCTGGGCTCCCCGATTTCGCCAAGCTCACTATACGGTACAAACCCAATGGCAAGGTAGTGGAGCATAAGAGCTTCAAGCTGTATCTTACCAGTTTCAGGAATGTCGGGATCCTGCAGGAGGAGGCAGTGGAACAAATTTACCGTGATCTGTTCAACTTGCTGAAGCCTTCAGGCCTTAGCGTTCGAGGGGAATTTAAAGCCAGGGGCGGCATTAGTAATGTAGTGGAGCGATGAAACCTTTTCGCCGGTAAGCCGATTGCTTTGTTCGCTCTGTCTCGGCATATCTCTCTGGGAATCATAGCTTTCCCCGCTCTGTTTCCACATTGTGTTGGTTCGTTTAAAGCCTGTATTGAAGTATAGATAAGAAGAATAATCCTTATAAGATTAAGGAGATAGGAGAGATAAGTAATGAGCAATAATATCTCAGAACAAGACGTTCGTAAGGTATTGGCATGGGTAAAACATCCCATGATCGACCGCTCCCTGCTTGATCTCGGCATAATTAAGGATATACGTGTCGAGAGTGATAAAATCGAGATTACCTTGGCATTTCCCTTCCCAAATATTCCTATCGAGGAACATCTCATAAACTCCGTGCGAGAACCTATAACTAAACTGGGTGCAGAGGTCGAGCTAAGGCTAACAGTGATGAATCAAGAAGAACTTCAAAAATTTTTAGCTATGGAGCAAGAGGCTTGGAAAGGCGGTATGTAAACTGAAACCCGAAGGTGGTGCTTACGGATGTGGCTTATTATGCAACATAAAAGGTTTACATGAATGGGTTTACAGCAAAACATTACGATGCATTAATGGATAACATAACATCGGGTGCCTATTTTTGAAGATTGCGGAAAGATGATTGCGTTAGAAGGATTTGGAATGAAGCCTCAATAGACGTTAATAAAAGCCAATTTATGAGGAACGCAATCAGCAAGCGTAAGGGTGTGTAAGCAATGTCGATAGGGGGCCCCAATGACAACAAAGGAAAAAATTTTAGAGTACGTAAGAAAAAAACCGATGAGTACTGCCGAGGAGATTACTGGCGAACTTAGTATAAATTATCATACCATTATAGCGTCATTGAGTACATTAAAAAGAACAGGGAAAGTTAAAGCGACCGATTCCTGGCCGATTAAATACGCAGTTTCCCCAAAGAAGCCCATAAAGGGGGGTAATGGACAGGGGTTTATGGATTACCTTGAGGAGCTCAATCGGAAATATAAAGAGCTAAAAGCGGAAAATACTCGTTTGCGTGGCGAGCTGGGGGAATGCCAAAGGAAACTGATGAGGCTGGCCCAGAGAATCGTCAGAAAAGATATCTACGGGAAGGACTAATCTGGTGAACCGGGTGTCCGGGATGACACCAAAGGATCAAACTGATAACCAAACAACATGAGACTTTGCATGGAAAGCTTGGTGGCATTTCACAAAATCGTAGCTCGTTACCAGCGAGGAGAAAATGCCATCGATCTTACGGTGGAAAAATGGTTGAGAATTCGAGAATCCCTGGAGAAGACCTTTACACTCTCAAACTTCAAGGAGATCCTCGATGCCGTTTCGATAAAGGTCCCACTCTGCCTGCAATACAAGGATAATTGTGCCCTATGTCCTGTATGGACTGCTTGTGGCAAAGGACATGAAGGATCATTCGGGAAATTCATACGGGCAATTTAGGCTTACTGCATTGCGGGGGATCTCCTCCCAAAATCCATGGTGCTTGGCTTAGCGGATGAAATCATTTCGGAGTTGGAATCGTGTAAACGCGAGTCGTTGAAAAAACTGAGTTAAGGGGAAAGGAGATATGAATTGCTATGGAGTTTGTGAATTTAGATACCCAACTGCAGGCATTACGTAAAACAGTTCAAAGCTTCAAAAGAACTCTGCCGATTTTGCTGGGAGTAATCCTGCTTTTGGCACTGGCATCTTCTCTGACTCCCAAAAATCTGTACGGCAAGATCTTTACTGGAAATCAAATCATCGATCCCTTGATTGGTGCCATGGTGGGGAGCGTCGCCGGCGGTAACCCCCTGACAAGCTACATCATCGGCGGTGAGCTGAGGCTCCAAGGTATCAGTATGCTTGCCGTTACGGCCTTCATCGTAGCCTGGGTAACAGTAGGGGTGATACAGCTTCCAGCAGAAGCACTTATGTTGGGCAAAAGGTTTGCCATCATCCGGAATGTAACCAGCTTTTTTACAGCAATAATTATTGCCATTCTTACCGTTTTGATACTTGGGTGGATATGATAGCGGGAATTGGAGAGAAAGTCGGGGCCAGCGGAGTCTTCCTGACCTGTATTATTGTCGTCTACTTCATTCTGGGGATTGTTGACTTTGAGCTGGCTCGAAATACTCTTCACGTATTGTGGACATTAATCCTAAGGGTTTTGCCTATTCTTATCTTGGTTTTTGGTATCATGTTTCTGACTAACCTCTTTTTTGAACCGAGGAACATTGTAATAATCTTAGGCAAGGGATCTGGATTCCGAGGATGGGCGTTTGCCATCTCAGGAGGCATTATTTCTTCAGGCCCTATTTACATGTGGTACCCCCTTCTTGGCGACTTGAAGGAAAGGGGAATGAAGGATTCCCTCATCGCCGCATTTCTTTACAACCGGGCTATTAAAATCCCCCTCATTCCTATGATGGTCTCTTACTTCGGATGGCCTTTTACCGTTACCCTCTTTATTTACATGATCCTTTTTTCCATTGCAAACGGGCTTGCGGTGGAAAAATTTGTTCAAGGAGGAAAGCAATGAAAATCGCGGTGGCATCAATTAGCAAGGACGAAGATTCAGAAATAAGCCCAAGGCCCGGAAGGGCACGGTTCTATCTGCTCTTTGATGAGAGAGGGAAGCTCGTAGAAGTGATCTCCAATCCCTTCAGTCGGGGTGGTGGGGGAGCCGGTTTTGGCGTGGCCAAAATAATGGCAGACAAGGGCGTCGATATTGTCGTGGGCGGCCAATTCGGTGAGAACATGGAGGGAGCATTAAGGGAAAGGGGTCTGAAATATTACGAAATGACTGGAGGCGTGAGGGAGGGACTTTTACGGTTCATTGAGCAGGTGGAGAGGTAAACTTCTCTGTGGGCGGCGGGAGATTGAAGGGGACGTGTTTGGTTGAGTTCACCTTGGGCGTTGGGAATGGAAGTTCTATTTGATGAAAAGATAGCCCAGTCCTATGACCGATGGGGTGAAACGCCTCATGGGAGGAAGGCTTATTGCCTTGAGGGGAAGCTCCTCTTAAAACTGGGAGAACTGGCTGTAGGGCAGAGGGTTCTGGAAGTGGGCTGTGGCACAGGGGCGCATCTTGACGTCTTTTTGAAAAAGGGGTTAAACGTTACAGGAATCGATATATCTCCTCACATGCTTTGGGTGGCCAGGCAGAAGCTGGGAAGCAGAGTGGAGCTCTGTCTGGGTGATGCCCAAAATTTGCCATTTAGAGAAAAATCATTTGACTGTGTTACTCTGATCACTACATTAGAATTTATCCCAGACCCGGACAGAGCGGTCCAGGAGGCCTTCAGGGTCTCCAGAAGTAAGGTTCTGCTTGGGGTCTTGAACAAGTATTCATTTCTTGGTATTAAGAGGCGGCTCGTGGGCAGGTTTCGCCCGAGTATTTATAATCAGGCACGATTTTATAGCATATGGAAACTGAGAAAACTCGTTACCAAGACAGCTCCCGCGGCGATGGCTGATTGGGCAAGCTTGCTTCTGCTCCCTATGAGCTGGCAACAGTATTTCACCAGATTAGAAAGGCGAATTTCCTTTCGAAGAAATCCTCTGGGGGCCTTTTTGGCACTAGCGGTTTCGATTAGGGATACATAGAATGCACCTATCCGCTCGGATGAGCCTGTATCCATTGAGACAGCAGAGGCTTTCCCCTGCCATTGAAACGGCGGGGAAGGTCCTTGAGAAGAATCAACTCGATTTCAAAAAGGGCGGCATGAGCACGGTGATAAGCGGGGAGGCTGAGGTGGTTTTTGGCGCGATAAAGGATGTTTTCCCGAGGTCGGCAGGAAAGGGGCCGGTATCCATGGTGGTAACCTTTTCCAATGCCTGCCCGATTTAATCATCCAATGGTCTCCGAACCCCTTGACTTTGAGAGAAGGATGTAGGAAGAATAAGGTAGGTTAACGCTCCTTTCATGTCCCTGTTTATTCTTATTGCCGTCTCTGGCCCCTACCTGAAATAGCATCTCTGGTCTCATATCATTAAGGCCCAGTTATGGAGGGTTTTTCTCCGGATATTCACTGCCCTCGTCGTGGTTCACAAGGGGTTCGAATATTGGAACTTCAAGAGCCTTATTTCAGACAATATCCCCTGTATTTTTCTGTTCGGAGCCCTGGTGATCTTCATACCTGAATCCGGTCCTCACCTCGTTTTTGTAATCTTATCCGCAGAAGGCGTCATCCCGTTTTCAGTTCTTTCAACATCCTTCTTTGTCCGGGACGGCCACGGGATGCTGCCCCTTTTGTCATATATGGTCAAAGACTCCATTCATGTTAAGACTCTCAATCTTATTTTCGCCCTTGGTATGGGGATGATTCTTTACTTGGTCGGTTGGTAGTTTGTTCCTAAGGGCCGGCAGATCAGTAATTCGGACCTCATTTGCCCAAGAATGTGTCCAGTCAATGTCGTGTCCCCTCGAACCGGAAGAGAGGAGCGTCACCGGAATTATTTTTTCATTGCCCCGGGGGAGTTCTGAAGCTCGGAAAGTTTTTCTTCGACAGCTTGGAGCAGCTCTTTTTTCTGTTTAATGTTCTCCTCCAGTTTTTCAATGGCCAGGATCTGATGGGGGCGGATCGAATGCGCCGGCAGTTGTTCCTCCCGTTGCTTCAGCTCCTTTTCCAGTTGGCCGATCTCGGTAACCAACTCATTCTTCTTGCTCTCCAGCACATTCTTTTCTTCTCTCTGTGTCATGGATTTGTTCCTGTCTTAATAAAGAAGGAATTTCATAGAGCCATGATAGTCAAATTCATATAATCCCATACATTGTCCGAACTGGATATTACCTTCATTCTCGTATCTTTTTTGGGCCTGTTACAGCCACTATTGAAATCGGATCTCTTTTTCCGTTCCTCCATCCATGTCGGCACTTTACTGGTAATGAATAGGGATACCAAAGATTTCGGGTGATAGCAAGAGAACTCCATATCCCATTGTTCAAAGAGGTGATCCAAATACTCACTTTGCTTCATATTTCAACGTCCGTTCAACACGGGGAATTGTTTACAAATTTCCTTGCCTTTTTGAGTCTCCATGAAGCACCGTTTTAACGACCGGCCATTGCGTTAATTGCCCTGATGGATTTATAATTTATATTGAGTTCCAGCTTGAGGGGATGACTTGGATGAAGGGAGACGAGCAATACCATTTTTTTAATGTAATCCTCGACAGCGTGGCGGATGGTGTATTTACCATCAACGAAAAGGGAGAGATTACCTTTTTCAATAGAGCGGCGGAAGAGATTACCGGTTTTCCGAGGGAAGAGGCATTGGGTCATAACTGTTTCGACATCTTCAGGGCCAATATCTGCCAAACAAATTGCGCCCTCAAGGAAACGATAAAGACGGGGAGGGAGATTATCAATCTACCCATAAATATCATTAATAAGGATGGAAAGGAGCTTCCCGTCAGCGTCAGCACCGCGGTCTTGCGGGACGAAGGGGGAAGCATAATCGGAGGAGTTGAGACGTTCAGGGACCTCTCGGCGATTGAGGAACTGAGGAAGGAGTTGCGACAACAATATACCTTTCAGGATATTGTGAGCAAGAACCACACGATACAGGAGATCTTCCAAATCCTTCCGGATATCGCTGAAAGCGACAGCACCGTCCTCATCCAGGGACCCAGCGGCTCGGGAAAGGAACTTTTTGCTAAGGCCATCCACAACCTGAGCCTCAGGATGGACAAGCCCTTTGTCAAGGTGAACTGCGGGGCCCTACCCGATAATCTGTTGGAATCCGAGTTATTCGGATACGTCAAGGGGGCCTTTACGGATGCCAAAAAGGATAAGCCCGGAAGGTTCGCCCTGGCTGATGGTGGAACGATCTTCTTAGATGAAATCGGTGATATGTCTCCTGCGCTCCAGGTTAAACTGCTCCGAGTGCTTCAGGACATGGAATATGAACCCTTAGGCGGGACCAGCACCGTGAGGGTCGACGTGCGGGTAGTAGCTGCAACCAACATGGAGCTCGTTGCATTAACCCGATCCGGAAAATTCAGGGATGACCTCTACTATCGGCTCAACGTGGTGAAGATTGACCTTCCATCCCTCTCACGGCGAAGGGAGGATATTCCCCTCTTGGTCGAGCACTTTGTGGAGAAGTTCAACCTCAAAATGGGGAAGAATATCTCAGGGGTTTCTCATGAGGCCATGAGCTTATTGATGAGATACGATTTTCCCGGAAATATCAGGGAGCTTGAAAACATCATCGAGCATGCCTTCGTCATGTGTAAGGGTGACGTGATTGAACTTCGACACTTCCCCCTAGAACTCATCGAACGGTCGAAGGAGGCCTTCCTCGAGGAGAAGGAGGCCAATCGACCTCTTCAAAGGTCAGAAGCAGAGAGCATCCGCAAGGCCCTGGAGAAAAACCGAGGAAATCGCCTTCGAACCGCAAGGGAATTGGGAATCGACAGGAGCACTTTGTGGCGAAAGATAAAGAAATACGGTATAGTTGCATAAATGCAACGTCATTCGTGCAACTGTTGTACCTCTCCTACGCTTCTCTATTTCACTCGTCCTCCTTCTAAATTAAATAACCATTTGAAAGTATTAAATAATTTTGTCTTTCGGAAAGAAGCATGGCCTTGGCATGCCCTTTGCTCTTATAATAAAATGATGAAAGTGGCTATATCCCTTTTCGGACCATTGGTTTCGCCTCGATTTGGCTACTCCCCCGAGATGGTTGTGGTCACTATTGATGGAGGAAAGATCGTGTCTCAGGAGAGGTTATATACTGGGGGGCTAAGTATTCCCCATCTCATAAACCATTTATCGGCATCTAAAGTGGATGCCCTTATATGTGGGGGGATCGATGGTTTCTGTCACCGGCAGCTTGTCAGTCGTGGCATATCCATTGTTCCCGATATTGTAGGGGATGCGGAAACGGCTTTACAGTTCTTTTTAAGGGGAAGGCTTCGCCCTCGCACCGATTGCCGACGAAAAGGGAAACGGTTTTGTGGAGGCCGCGGTTTCTGGTTTGATGAAGTAAATTGGGGCGGTCCCACCGAAAAATTCATTGGGGAAAGGAAGGATGATCATGGCTCAGGAAAAGGAAAGCCCTGAAGAGAGGGAGGCTCATGAAAGGGAGCGGTTGGAGAAGACCCTGGGGGGAATTCAGCATAAACTCATGGTCATGAGTGGGAAAGGAGGTGTTGGGAAAACCACCGTCGCCATCAATCTCGCTGTTGTTTTATCTATGGAGGGCTTGAGGGTGGGGCTCCTCGATGCCGACATTCACGGGCCCAATGTGCCTAAGATGTTAGGTGTGGAATTGAAACAGCTCGGTGGGACCAAAGGAGGCCTGACGCCCATTGAGGTATTGCCGAATCTTCATATCATCTCCATGGCCTATTTAATACAAAACAGGGATAACCCCATCATATGGAGAGGGCCGTTAAAACATAGCGCCATATCTCAGTTCATCAGTGAGGTGGAATGGGGTCCACTGGATTTTTTCATCATCGATCTTCCGCCGGGAACCGGGGATGAACCGTTAAGTGTTGCGCACCTGATAAAGAGCGTGGACGGCTCCATTGTCGTGACCACTCCTCAGGATGTAGCATTGCTGGATTCAAGAAAATCGGTCAATTTCAGCAGGGTTCTGAAAATCCCCGTTATTGGAATCGTGGAAAACATGAGCGGGATGAAGTGCCCACACTGTGGGAAAGATATTCCCCTCTTTAAGATCGGGGGCGGGGAGAGGGCTGCAAAGGAGCTTAATGTCCCCTTCTTGGGTAGGATTCCTATCGACCCGCAGATGGTCAAGGATTGTGATAGCGGGATGCCATATGTGATGTCCTCTCCGAACTCAGAGGCTACAAAGGCCCTTCAAAACATCGCACAGCTGTGTAAGGAGTATGTTGGGGAAAAAGCCACCCATACAGTGGAAATGCAAAGTGCCCAAAGGCAATTGTGAAAAGGAGGACTCCCTATGAAAAGAATTGCTTTAGCCTGCGACGATCATTTAGGACTTGAGGGACAGATGAGCGCCCACTTCGGGAGATGCCCCTACTACACCTTAGTGGATGTAAATGATGGTGATATCGTCAAGACCGAGGTTATAGCCAACCCGTATTACAATCAGCATCAACCCGGAGTAATTCCCCATTTCGTCAATACCAAGGGGGTTCATGTCATGATCGCAGGGGGGATGGGGCCCAGGGCCATTGAAATGTTCAACCAATTTGGAATCGAGGTTGCTACCGGGGCCATGGGAAAGGTGGAAAACGTGGTAATGGCCTATCTCAGGGGTGAAATAAGTGGAGTTTACCCCTGCGAGGAGCACCGCGGACACTGAGGGAAAGAAATGAAGGTAGGGGTCTCAGCCAGTGGAAGGGATTTGGATGCACGGGTAGATGATCGCTTTGGGCGTTGTCCCTGGCTTTTGGTCGTGGATAGCGGGTCCTTGGAATTCAACGTATTCGAAAACGGGCACGCACAGGAGGGAATGGGGGCCGGGATGGGAGCGGCAAAGGATCTCATTGATGCACACGTCGATGCCGTTATCTCGGGCCAGGTGGGTCCGAGGGCCTACGAGGTTTTGAAAGCCGTTAATATCGATATCTTCCTGGTACCGGGCAGCATCACCGTTAAGGATGCTTTAGAAAGGTTTAAGCGCGGAGAGCTTCAGAGGATGGAAATGAGGGTTTTTTAACCCGGCTTATATGGTAAGCGTAACCGGAAAATACGTAAGAGGGGTTTGGTCATGTCGTTTGGAAGAGGGTTTGGATTTAAGGGATGGTTCCAAGCCTGGCCGTATGTTGGGCGGGGAAGAGAGGGGTTGCCCAGAGGTTGGGCATATGGTGGGATGCCTTATCAGGCATATGGCCCTCCACCGTATTATCCATACGGGATAGGCCCGTTTTTTTACTGAAATCTTAACCGAATAGAAAGGAGAGATGAAAATGCCAGGGCTTGATGGTACAGGACCGATGGGAATGGGCCCGATGACTGGCGGAGGAAGGGGTTGGTGCAACCCACTTTGGGCTGGATACCGGGCTTCAGCGGGTTTTGGATATCCCTCTTATAGGGGATATCCCTGGCGGCCACGGTGGGGTTATGGTTCTTATCCCTGGGCTTATGGAATGGGTTTCCCTTTTTATAACCCACTGTATCCCTATGGATATACCCCGGGGTATCCGTACGCGCCGAGTCCATGGGGAAGCCCTTATGGGTCCCCAATGACTCCGGAAGGGGAAAAAGAGTGGTTAAAGAGCCAGGCTGACTCGTTAAAGCAGCAGATCGACCAGATCAATAGCCGAATTACGGAGTTGGAAAAGGAATAAGTTGAGAAGGGAGGACGTTATGAAGATCGTTGTGACGGCTTCGGGCCCGGATTTGGATTCACCGGTAGACCCAAGATTCGGCCGATGCCAGTACTTTGTGTTTGTCGACCCAGATACGCTCCAATTCGAGGCCATCGGGAACGAAAACGTGATGGCGGGAGGTGGGGCAGGGATTCAATCGGCCCAGTTTGTGGCCAATAAGGGTGCGGAAGCAGTGATCACGGGAAATGTGGGGCCCAATGCATCGACCACACTTGGGGCAGCGGGGATGAAAATCTTCCTGGGTGCAACGGGAACCGTTCGGGAAGCCGTTCAGATGTTTAAGAGTGGGCAGCTCCAGGAAGCCTCAGGACCTTCTGTGCAGGCCCATTTCGGCGTGGGACAGCAGCAGGGAGCAGGGCCGAGTGCGTCTGGTTTTGGACCGGGGATGGGGCAAGGCATGGGAATGGGTGGCGGCGGTGGAAGAGGTATGGGTATGGGACGCGGCATGGGAAGAGGCATGGGCATGGGAGGTGGCATGGGAATGGGGGCGGGACGTGGAATGGGAATGATGGGTCCAACTCCGGCTCCACCTCAATCCATGACCAAGGAGCAGGAGATTCAAATGTTGAAGGATCAAACAAAGCTCCTGCATGATCAATTGAAACAGATCGAGCAGCGGATCAAGGATTTAACGAAAAAAGAAGATTAAGAAAGGCAGGCGGGAGAATTTATTAAGCAGGAAAGGGGTGGTTTTTATGCCATACGGAATGGGACCATGGGGTTGGTTTGGGGGATTTCCTTATCGGTATCCCCCCTTCTGGAATCCCCTTTGGTACGGGGGAATGTTCCCCTATGGCTATGGATATCCATGGGGTCCGATGACGAAGGAGGATGAGGTCAGGATGCTCGAGGATCATGCCAAGGTATTGCAGGATCAACTCGAGGAGGTAAATAAAAGGCTTGGGGAACTCAAGAAATAGGAGGTTCAAAATGGGAAATCGCCACAGGTATATGTA
>Ga0209636_10004730_pt1 | contig 13906 bp, 12 predicted proteins | sample DeeMarSWOR152_54_FD_187464 | JGI IMG/M metagenome (GOLD analysis project Ga0209636, IMG submission 187464) | Marine sediment microbial communities from White Oak River estuary, North Carolina - WOR-1-52-54 (SPAdes) (version 2) | ecosystem: Environmental > Aquatic > Marine > Intertidal zone >...
TTAACGAATTGGTTGGTTTAAAGAAAGCGGCGTTAAACGAGCTTGAGTGGATGGGCATATCGGAGAAACGCAGAAAATATGCATTGGCATATCTGCCTCTTTACTTAGCTTGCTACCAAACAGAGATGAAAAAGAGATACATTTTGTATCCCCCTTCAATTGCGGGTAGCCTAGGCATCCTGACAAGAGTCAAGCATGTTTTTGGAGTTTCAAAGATAAAGTCGCTTCTTCAGCACCGTTCAAAAGCAATAACAAGCCTCCTTAATCAGCTTCTTACCGTAATTGAACACAGCCCAGTGTTTGAGAAAGAAATAGGGGACGCTGGAGCTAAAGCAAACATTTTTCGAACTAAAGAGTCACATAGAAGGATGCAAAAAGGGTTGAAAGGCTTGAAGAACGAGGGGTGGATCTCGGAAAGCGAGTTCCAAACGTTCAGTGAACTTCTGATGAAGATATGATTTCAACTCGACTATTCACCCATGTGACGTATTCTCCCTTTTCTAAAAACAAGATTTTCGCTACCAATCTTTCCGATAGGCTTGCCAAAATAACTCTGGAGATTCTACTTCACACATGCTAGATTGTGTACCTTTTTCCGTATTTAATCAAATGTGTGTCTCTGTTTATCGTTCTGAAGAGCTTAGGGTTTTCTGTGTGTACTGGAAATATTCTCTTCGGCTTGATGTAATTAATTAGGTCTGTTAGTTGGCGTCTGTTTAGGTGACCAGAAGCATGAAGTTGGTGGAACTTGATTTTGAAGTGGTCTAGCCAATTGTGCATAACCTCGTCTTCAATGTCTTCTTCACTATAGGGTTCGCTCATGCTGTGGATGAAATGACTCCCGGGATCTGGCCTTATATCGATAAGTTCTGTGAACTGGTAAAAATCTAGGTCCATGACTATTTCGCTTTGATGTTCACGCACGAACTCGTAATTTACCATTTTTTCCATGAATTTTCGTTCCCAAACGTAGTAGTCTTGTTCTAGGAACCCTCCTGTTTTTTTTCTCTTGTAATAAACTAGAATGTTCTTATCTTTCATGGGATCTGGAAGGTGAAGATGCTTATCCCGTACAAGCCTGCTCACTAGATGGGCGGTTTTCGGAGATACGACGAATTTTCTGTCGTTATCTTTCGCTACCTTGTAGAATGTTCTGAACCTATCCGTGTCACGACCATAGTGCGTAACGAATACTATCTTTTTTGTCTTAGAAATGATTTCGTTACTTAGTTTCTTTACTTCTAGTTCGGAGTAGTTCTTTCTCCGTTCCGTCTCAACCATTCTAGTTCCTTCACTTATCATCGCTACAGGCTCAGATTCACATGCTTTTTCCGCAAATTCTCTCGTCATCTCTTTCCGAGGACCATGCGCTCTAAGGTCTCCAGTATAAACAATTGCGCCTTCGGACGTGTGGATTATGAAACCGTAGGAAGCAGGGATTGAATGGTCAACATGAATAGGCTCCACGACCAGATGCCCAATTCTTATCTTATGCCCTGTTCTGAAAGTTTCATACGGGTGTTCTCCAAAACTAACGGGGCTTGTTTCCTCCATTGAAGAAATGAATATTTTTGTTCCATAACCACAATGTATAGGAATTTTTTCGTCAAGGAATGTGATGTGTCCCATATGATCTATGTGGGCGTGAGAAAGAAACACGGCATCAATCTTCGGTTTAGTATAGGGGAGATCAGTAAACGCCAATTGTTGCTTACCGTAGACTCCTTTTATCTTTGGTATCAGATTAAATTCGAAATAGTCTCCCAAGCCGTTTATTGCTCTGGGTGTAAGCCAACTTGTGAAATAGTTCTCACCCGAAGTGAAGGACCGCCCAAAATCTAAAAAGATCCTAACCTTTTTGTCTTCCAAAAGAATTTTGTTTCCGCCGATCTCGTCTACGCCGCCATAGAAGGTGAGGGTCGTTTTCTGTTTTTTCATAATTTCTCCCTTTAGTTATTCAGTGGTTACTAACTGTTGAAATTTGTCCAGTTGCATTGTTATTCCTTGCCCTTTTCTTTACAGAAGTTGGAGACGGCTAGGAGAACTTGTGGAGGTGTGAAGATGCTGAACACCTTGGTATATCGTGCGGATCCTGCCTTCCTCACCGTTTCTCGCTTCCCCCCTGCTTCTAAGTATCCCCCAATAAATTCTCCAGCTATGAGCACCGCGGCATTTGCGGGAGAGACGGGAGAGACATAATGACCTGAATAGTAAAGAAACTCCGCCACATCCCATGCCTGATTTCCGTTTCCGTCTCTTGTTGCTTGCTCAAGATCCACAAAAAACGTTTTTCCATCTTTCGTGACAATGATGTTTTCTGGTTTGCAGTCCCCAAGGGCAACGCCAAGCCTGTGAGCCTCCGCAGTTTTCCTTCCAACCTCCCTCACTAGTGCAGCTTCCGCTGTAATCTCCTCCTTTCTAGATGAGATAATTCGCTTGATAATCTTAGTCATGTTTTCTCCTTCAACGAAGTCTTTAAAGATCAAGCTCTGTTTTGGGCTCAAGTAGAGAATTGTTGGAACAGGAAAACCCTGGCTACGCAAGAACTGGTTCACAGCATATTCTCTCTCCAGCCTTGATCGCCCCAGCACAGCAAAGGTCTTTGTACCAAATGCCCATAGAGCCAGAGGAAACCACTTGAAACCATACCAGTCCTTGAACTTCTTCACTATTACCTTCTGCTCTTCATGGTTCCTCCGAAAAGTGAGCAAGTAAACAGCGTTTAGAACTCCTCCCACTTCCTTAGTCTTCATTTTCAAGGCCTCTCCAGCCGGAACGACTTTCCTAACAAAATCTTCGATGCCCGTCTTATCCGACAGCGTCACAAATCCAAGGGGAGTTGGTACCAACAAGTACTTTCTCGGGTCCTCAAGCTGAAAAACCAGCTCGTCAGCTTTAATCCCACGATTAGATCTCATGAAAACCTCTTCGTCGTATGTGAGAGGTCTCATCATCTTAGGCAGGACGTTAAGAATATGAAGAAGAGTTGCTCGCTGAAAGGATCTGAGGAAGAAGGGGAGTCGAAACTTCCTTCCTCTGACTGTGTTAACGAGATTCTTTGTAATCTTGACGTGCTCATTCGAAATGGCTATCTGATCTTCTTTTGCGAGCTGATCGAGGGCTTCTAAGTAGCCACTCATCATCGATCCCACATTTTTCCTCCTAACGTCTCCTCTCAACATGTTGAGAAAGCTATATGTGACTGGCAGAAAAACTCGAGCCCTTCGCATCATGGCTTCATACATGAAGTATTCTGCCTTAATGACAAACTGACGAGAGAGCTCCGGGAACTCCAGAATAATGTTTTCCAAAAGCTCCAAGATAACCCGCTTTTTTATCCTCACTTCATGATGTCGAAGATACTCCTTGTTGATCAGGGGCTCGTAGGGAACCGTTATCTTTTCAGCAGTGAACTCTCCTAGTCGCCCTCGCTCCACATCTCCCTCAAAGGCTCCCCGGTCCACCGCCAAGATGAAAGCGTTGATTCCATTTAGAGGCTTGAGAAAACTCCTCGGTCTAGAACGAAAATTGCCCAGAACCAGCAAAACATGTACGTCGCTTTTTTCGTCGGCATACCCACACACCCGAGGCCCATAAAAACACGCCGAAACAATCTGACTTCTGTCCGAACTAGCGATACGCTTGCAGATGTTTAACACGCCTCCTCTTATATACTCGGTCGAAAGTTGGGTTGCCATCACTTCTTCCTCAGCGAGCATTTCAGAAGCAGGGAGCTTCCTGCCTCAATCTTATAAACCCGCTCTTGTTTAAAAGAGTCTTCTTTGACCTTTCTTTGGAAGAAAGCAGAGAGGTTCTGTTGTCTGGATTGTGAGAACGTTTCGGGTTTCTGTTGAAATTATTTATATCTAGACCGCATATCTATTGAAAGGGGAAGATCTTGGCAGAAGCTGTGGAGGTCAAAAGGGCAACAGCAGGTTTCATTGTATCTCTTATCGGCGGAATTATTGACGCGCTCGTTGCATTGCTGCTTATTGCAGCGGCTTCTTGGATGGCGGATATAGGAGGGTCTATCCCTGGCTATGGATTTGGTGCTAGCTTGACTGCAGCGTTTCTGGCAACGTGGGGAGCTATCGGCTTGGTTTTGGCTTTCTTGGTCATAATCGGCGCTGTTCTAATCTACATGCCAGGGAAAGAAATCATCGGCGGCATACTTGTGCTGGTTTTCTCGATTATCAGCTTGTTCTTTACAGCTGGCGGTCTCATTATAGGCTTGATCTTGGGGTTAGTCGGCGGCGCCTTAGGCATAGCAAAGAAGTGAAACTTTTATTTCCCTTTTTCTTTTTGCTAAGAAAACTACACCTTAATGGGATGGAAAACGAGCTTACCCTTCTATCTAATGCCAACGAATTTTTGTTCATTCAATGCTAAATGGATTTCTTCTTTTCCACCCACGTGAGCACGGCGAACTGCGGACACTAGCACTGACCGATCAACGAAAAGATTATTTGTGAATAAATGTTAAAGGCAGAACCCGACAAACTATAGTGTTCGCGAGGTGATCCGGAAATGGCGATTGAAAAAGGAGACTTCATTCTTATTGACTACGTGGCTAAGGTTAAAGAAACCGGCGAGATCTTTGACACCACTATGGAAGAAGTAGCGAAAAAAGAGAGGCTGTATAAAGAAGGCGAAATCTACGAGTCAAAACTGATGGTTGTCGGCGAAGGATGGATGCTGAAGGCGCTAGAAGAAAGCCTGCCCAACTTTGAACCTGAAAAAACCGACTCCGTCGAGATACCCCCTGAAAAGGCTTTTGGACCTCGTGATCCAGAAAAGGTCAGGTTAGTTCCGCTACGAAGACTCACCACCCGCGGAATCACACCACAACCGGGTATGCGCATTGAACTTGACAGAAAACTCGCCACCGTGAGAACCATGGGATCCGGAAGGGTTCAGCTAGACTTCAATCCTCCACTAGCAGGTAAAACCCTAATTTACGAAGTGACTGTTCAAAAAAAGCTTGAAACAAAAGTGGACAAAATCACTGCTCTAATCCACCGAAGAATTCCAGCGGTTGAGATGGAAAAGTTCAACATGAAGATAAGCAAAAAGAGCGTCGTGGTAAACGTGCCTGAGGAAGCCTTCTACTTGGAGGGACTGCAACTCGCAAAGAGAGGAATCGCCGCCGACATACAAAAGTTCTTTCCAGAAACCACAACCGCAAAGTTCGTTGAAACGTTTAAGAAAAAGGAAACTGGCGCAAAAAAGCTATAAAAGGGTGAACGCAGGTTCAGGCTTTTAATCAATCACACCCGTGGCTCTTGCGAGCTTTTCAGCCGAATCGTAACTCAGCTTTCTCGTCCCTAAAATGGTGTACCGCTCAGGTCGAATCGTACTTGCCCGCATCAAAGCCTGTACAATGTGTTCTGGCTCTACTCCTAACTCTCCAGCTGTGGTAGGGGCCTTCACCTTCTCCAGCGTCTCCTTGACGTTCTTCCAATCCATTCCGTGAAGACACGCCATCATTATTGTTCCCACGCCACACTGTTCCCCATGCATGGCAGGCTTTGGCGCGACAAGATCGAGGGCGTGGCTGAACATGTGTTCCGAACCACTACAGGGTCGGCTACTTCCAGCAATGCTCATGGCCACTCCGCAGCTAATTAGAGCTTCCAAAAGAACCCGCACACCCTCTTCCGCTCCCGGCTTAATCAAGTTCGCGTGTTCAGCAACAAGCTTCGCGCTCATAAGGGATAAACTCGCTGCATACTCGCCGTAATACTCGTTTCTTGCGTTGTGGGCCAACTCCCAATCGCGAACGGCTGTAAACTTGGCCACAACGTCTCCACATCCGCTGGCCGCAAAACGATGGGACGCTTGGGTGATAACGTTGATGTCCGCGACAATGGCCATCGGAGACTGTGCTATCTTGGAGTAGGGTTTGTTTAGTCCTTTAAGAGACACAACACAACTCGCAATTCCGTCGTGAGAGGCTGTGGTCGGTATGCTTATGAATGGAACCCCTTGAAGTGCAGAGCCAAGCTTTGCAACATCGATCTTAGTGCCGCCACCGATTCCAAGCACCACTTGCGGTTTCAATTCCGCTATTTTTTCCTCAACTGCCCTAACATCCTTTACAGTGAAAGAGGGAACAATGAACTGGTTGACGTCAATTCCTTTGTCATGGAGGAGATCGGTAATTCTTTGGCCCGCAATATGGCGCGTGTGAGGACCAGTTACCACAAGCGCGGATTTGGAAAAGCCGAGTCTTTTACAAACGTCGCCTATAAGCTCTAGGGTTTCGTTTCCCACGATGACTTCTCTCGGGAGTTGCATGCGATGGAGCTTCAACAACTATCACGTTCTAAGGTCTTGACCATTATTAGTGGGCTTGAAGCGCTTTTAAATCTAACTTGATTTCGCTTATCTGTTTTCTAGAACGAAATAACACAAAAAACTTATTACCAACATCTCCGTTTCTACATGTCGCTAGCTTCTCCCGAGAAGTTATTGTTAGCAAATTCAATTATCGGGAGAAAACGAAAATGCGTGAAATGTTTGATCACTCAGCTTTGAAAGGTACAACAACGATTGGTGTAGTTTGCAAAGACGGGATTATCGTGGCTTCCGACACCCGCGTGACGATGGGAACTTTTGTAGCCCACAAGAAGGGAAAGAAAGTGTACAAGATTGACGACCACTTGGCTATGACAATTTCAGGTAGTGTTGCAGACGCGCAACGAACAGTGGAAATACTCAAGGTAAACGCGCAGCTGTATAAACTGAGCAACAAACGCCCGATGCCAGTGAATTCCGCAGCCCGGCTAATTGCAAATCTCTTCTTCTCAGCTAGGCTGGCGCCAATGATAGCAAGGGTTCTAGTTGGGGGTGTTGACAGCACAGGACCTCATGTCTTTTCTCTAGACCCCTTTGGCAGTCTAACAGAAGAGAAGTGCGTAGCCACGGGTTCCGGCTCCCCCATTGCCTACGGAGTGTTGGAAGACAAATACAAAGAGGACATGACGATCAATAATCTCTTGTCGGTGGTTGTGCGCGCCGTTGACTCTGCCATGAAAAGGGACTCAGCTAGTGGAGACAGCTTTGACGTAGCAGTAATAGATTCGAAAGGGTATCGTGAACTTAGCATCGATGAAAAAAAGGGTATCTTAGGAGACTCGTGAGAAGCGAAAAGGAAGCGTGAAACCAATCGATAGAACAAAGGTGGAAATCAGCCAAACAATATTAGAGCACATCCCTAAAGAAGCAGAAATCACCCGAATAGAATTCGAAGGTCCAGCCTTAGCGGTCTACACAAAAAAGCCAGAGTTTCTTATTGACCAAGGTCATGTAATAGCCGACATCGTCAACTTGATTAGGAAAAGGATCGTTTTGCGTTCTGATCCCTCCGTAAGATTGCCCGAGAAGGAAACAGAAAGGCTCATGTACGAGATTGTTCCTAAGGAGGCAGAGATCACGAACGTAAGTTTTGACCCTAGCCTAGGCGAGGTTATCACAGAAGCTAAAAAACCCGGCTTAGTCATCGGGAAAAACGGAGCGATCTTGCAGGAGATAATAAGGAAGACACGATGGAGACCCCGCGTTCTAAGGAGTCCTCCAATACCTTCAAAAATTATGGCACACATGCGACATTTTCTTCACACTGAAAGCAAGGAGCGAGACAGAATACTCCGCACAGTGGGTGAAAAAATCTTTAGACCTATGGTCTACCCGGTTGGAGACATCCGAATCACTGCGTTGGGCGGCTTCCAAGAGGTTGGCAGGTCAGCCATTCTCGTGCAAACAAGGGAGAGTCAGGTTTTGCTGGACTGCGGCATTAATCCTGGCTCTACAAAACCTCTTGAAGCCTTTCCTCGACTTGATATATCCCAGTTTAATCTGGATGCTTTGGACGCCGTAATCATAAGTCATTCGCACCTAGACCACTGTGGCTTTCTTCCCTTCTTGTTCAAGTATGGCTACGATGGTCCAGTTTATTGTTCGGCTCCCACCTCAAGCCTCATGACCTTACTTCAACTTGACTATCTTGATGTTTTGAGTAAGCAAGGAGTTATTCCGCCCTACGATCAGAAAGATGTGCGAGAAACTGTATTGCACACAATTCCGTTGCGACATGGCGCCGTGACCGACATAGCACCGGACGTCCGTCTAACCCTGCACAACGCAGGACACATTCTTGGGTCTTCTGTGACACACTTGCACATCGGAGAGGGTGTGCACAACATTGTCTACACAGGCGACTATAAATATGCAAAAACTATGCTTCTTGAGCCTGCCGCCACAGAGTTTCCAAGGGTTGAGACCATAATAACCGAGAGCACGTATGGAGCTCCACAAGATGTGATGCCACCTAGGATGGAAGCAGAAGAGAAACTCGTGTCCATTATAAATGAGGCTTTGAATCGGGAGGGCAAAGTGTTGATCCCGGTTCCAGCCGTTGGCCGAGCTCAAGAAATTCTTTTGATCATCGATGGTTATATGCGGCAGGGGCTGTTGAACGAGGCGCCGGTGTTTATCGAAGGCATGATTTCTGAGGCAACCGCCATTCATACGGCTTATCCAGAGTACTTAGCGAGGGGAGTGCGGAACAGCATTCTCCACGAGGGAGTTAACCCGTTTCAATCGGATTACTTCACTATTGTGGAGCATCCCAGCGCAAGAGAAGAAATTATTGAGGGGAAGCAAAGCATAATTATTGCTACTTCGGGCATGCTTGAAGGAGGACCCGCGATTGATTACTTCAAGTATTTGGCGCCAGAGAAGAACAACACTATGATTTTCGTTAGCTACCAGATTGAGGGAACTTTAGGGCGTAGGGTGCAGAAAGGCTTGGGGGAAACGCCTATGATAAACAGCGATGGAAAAATCGAGATTGTGAAGGTTAACCTAGATGTTAACTCCATTGAAGGCTTTTCTGGGCATTCAGACAGGAGACAAATTGTCAGTTACATTCACCGGGTCACACAAAAGCCCGAGAGAGTAATTGTATGCCATGGCGAGAGGCAAAAGTGTCTAAACATAGCAAACATCTTTCAGAGAAGGTACAAGGTTCGGGCGTTCGTGCCCGACATACTAGAAACAGTTAGGCTGCGGTAGGCATTTCCTGCCTAGGCGCCGCCGTTTTTTCGCGCCAAATTCGGATGAAGGGAGGAGTGATAACTACGCGTTCCTCACCTAGACGGGCGATGTCTCCTCCAACTAGTGAAGTGAACTCGTATAACTCGTTTACTGCCCGTTTGACATCTTCAATGTTCTTTCTTGCGAGGGGGCCGACTCTTAGGATGAGTATGTTTCCTGATTTTACTTCGCGTTTGATCACATCTACGTCCTCAAGGTCGCGTAAAGGTAAGGCTTTCAAATAAGCCTTAGCTGGAGGGCTAGTTGAGGATGGGGGTTCTTTAATTTCCTCTGGTTTTTCACCCCTCTTAATCTTGTCGACAACTTTTCCAAATTTTTTCCCTAAGCCTGACAAGTTTTACTCCCCGATAGACTAGCCAACTTTTTGACTTTAAGCTTTGTGTAGGAGAGATATTTCTACATAACATGCAAGCTTCCCAAAATTTTTGAGGATAATCGCACAGAAAGACTTTCGGCGTGAATAAACTAGCTTGTTCATAACGAGCCTTTTTCTGGGGTTGACATGAAAATGTCTAAAGTGGCTGAAAATCTCCCAACTAGAATCATTAGCGCTTCCAATCAGCGAAGCATACTTGGGGAATGTAAGCGAAATTCTTTTTCCCTATTAATCGGAATAACAGAAATCGAGGTTACGTTATGAGGCAACCCTTGAAGTCTCAAGGAATTAAACTTGACCCCCTTGACAAAGACCAGCTTTACGAGGTTCATTTGGCTACACTGGACATACTTGAACGGATTGGTGTAGGCATCTACGAAGACAGAGCACTCAAACTAATGGACGAGGCTGGAGCAATCGTTGATTATGATAGGAAGGTTGTGAGGATCCCCCAGTATTTGCTGAAGGAGTTGATTAAGAAAGCCCCTGAGGTTGTTACGTTGTACGCCAGAAATCCTAAACACTCGGTTAGACTTGAATCTGGAGGAAAAACCTACTTCAACAACTCGAGTTACGGAATAAAGGTGTACGATTTGGATACAGGGATGCACAGGGATTCAACGAGCGAAGACGTTGCCAATTTCGCTAGACTAGCAGACGCTTTAGAGAATATTCATGTGTACCTTCCCACGGTTACTGCACATGATGTGCCAGAGTACGTGAGGGCTCTCCATGAACTTGCGATAGGCCTGGACAACACTGAAAAACATGTGTCACATGCAACTTATGGCGCTGATGCAATTAGGCACTACATTCAGATAGGAGCAACAATTGTGGGCGGTGAAGAAGAGCTTAGGAAGAAGCCGGTGGTTTCAGCTAGCACATGTCCTATAAGCCCTTTGCAACACTCCAAGGAAGACACGGAGACTCTCATCGAATTCGCCAAATTTGGGCTGCCATTCTTCATATTGAGTATGGCGATGGGAGGTGGAACAGCGCCGCTCACTATTGCAGGCGAGCTAGTAGTGATCAACGCCGAAGTTCTCAGCGGGATCGCCTTAGTTCAACTTGTAAATCCTGGAACGCCAGTGCTTTACGGCAGCGTGTCATCAACAATGGATATGAAAACGGGCAAACTAGCATTGGGTGCCCCTGAGAGACCGTTGATCAACTCGGGATGTGCCCAACTAGCGAGATACTACAAGATTCCGTCTTGGATAGGAGCTTGTTCAACTGATGCAAAGGTTCCTGGACCTCAAGCAATGTTTGAAAAGGTTATCACCGCTATTGTCCCTATGTTAGCGGGTGCCAGCCTGATTTACGGTCCTGCTATACTGGATTCTGGTAAGACCTATAGTTTTGAGCAGTTGGTTCTTGATAATGAAATAATCGGGGCACTTTATCGAATTGTGGAGGGTATAGACGTAAACGCGGACTCTTTGGCCCTTGAAGTCATAGAGAATGTGGGAATAGGGGGACATTATCTAGCTCAAAAACATACGAGCGCCCACGTGTTGAGCGATCAGTGGAGACCCACGCTGGTGGACAGGGGAAGCAGAGAGGAATGGGTTAAAGCTGGTCGTAAGGACATGTGTGTGTTGGCGAGAGAACGGGCTAAAAAAATCTTGGCGTCTCATGAAGTTGAGCCTTTAGAGAAAGATGTTAGAAAAGAAATGTGGGAAATAGTGAAAAAAGCGGAAAGAGAACTGAAAGATTAAACAATAAGGGATATTCATCCTTATAGGTGAAAAAGTTTTCAAGTGTTACGTAGAATTAAGCGGATGAATAAGCGTTTGGAAGCTGAAATGGGTAGGCCGGTTGCGGAGAGCCGTGAACACGGTGGATCCTGACTCGTTATGTGAATCATATATTGGGCGCAACCAAAGAAGAAATAGAGGAGATGAAATAACGCGCGCATGAGACTGGAGGGGACGCTTGAGAGTCTCTTGAAATTGTTCTAGTAGTTTCTTTCACAAATTCTTTATACATAACATTGTTACATTTGCTACAGTTCATTTGAGGAAGGAGGGAAATATGAAAGACAAAAGGGAAATCATACCAGTGAAGACAATCGTTGTAGCTGCCATGGCGGTTTTCTCGATCTTCTCATCAGCAGTGCTGGCGGAGTATCCAAAAACAGGATATTGGATCCCTGGGGAGTTTGCTCATCAGGAAGCTATGTGGATACAATGGCCCGACTTTAGGCAACCCCCTATTTTAAGGAATTATGATCCTGTGATAGGCTGGTACCACGACCCCCAACCGTATGTCGACATTTTCGTGGAATATGTGAGGGAGCTTCAGACGGAAGGTATAGTGAAGATCATTGTTCGAGATGCCTTGGGAGAAGAGTTGGCGAGGGGAAATCTTACGCAAGCTAACGTGCCGCTTGTCAATGTCATTTTCCACCAGTTGCCATACGACGATATTTGGGCCCTTGACAACTTTGGCCCCTTCGTTGTAAAAGATGGGAAACTGCATCTGCTTAATTTCGGTTTCGATGCCTGGAATGACCCTGATTATGGACCTTATGAACGGGATGACGACGTTCCTCTGGAGGTTGCAAAGCAGCTTCACATAAAAGTTACAAGCGTAATATATGTTGATCCCACTGATGGTGCAACAAAACCTCTGATCTTTGAGGGCGGTGCGTTCGAGTCTAGCGGTGAAGGGACAATTGTAGCTTCTTGGTCGATAATTGTAGATAGAAATCCCAATTTGGATCAACCACAAGCAACGCGGATATTCAAAGAGATAACCGGCGCACACACCATTATTTGGATAGAGAATAGCAACGCTGAATCAGTGGGCTTACCCTATGGTTTTTCGGCATGGGATCACACAGACGGCTACATGAAATTCTATGCCCCAGGAAAAGTGGCGGTCCTAAGGACATCATGGGCACAGTCCAGTGCAATGATTGCAGAAGCCAGAACAAAGCTCGAAGCAGCAGGATGGACCATTACTGATTTCAGTGCAGACTGGAACTTTATGAACCACGTTGTCTTTGGCAATAAAGTAATCGCTGTCTACGGGCGAGGATTCCCGCGACTGCCCGGCGAGACCACCGCGTCGAGAATCCAAAAAGGCAGAATGGAGCTGCAAAAACTCTATCCCGATAAGGATATAGTCATTTTCGACGGAAGCATATTGCTCCTCCTGTGTGGCGGAGGCATCCATTGCGTCTCCCGTTGGCAACCCGTCGTCTAACCCGTCACCTCTCGCCAGCAGGTCATAGTAAGGCTGGAAAAAATAACCGACCTCCCCTTTTTTTGAACTCTTAATTTCCTCGGCGCGCGCATTCTATTTTTCGCTATAGTAGCTTAGTCCTGCTGTTACGCCCGTGGATATCGTCGTTCAAATGGCTGTCACCGTTAGGTCTCCTTGAGACACAATATAGGCTGCGCCAACAGATATTCCTTGCAGAGCAGCTCTCAATAGAAACGCGTGCATGCTAGATCTCCTTTAGCATTTTCCAAAGCCTGTCGCCCACGTAGTGGATGTTTTTCACGACTTTTCCGTGGTTGACTTTTCTCATAGAAGTGGAGTCAAGTAAGGCAACACCTATCGCCAATGGTTTGCCGTGGCGCTCATCCACAATGAGAAGAAGATCATCGATGTTGAAATCCCCATCGATCTGAACGACTCCGGGAGCCATCAAATCGGCGCCGTTGCAAATGTGGGAAACAGCACCCATGTCTACTACGATCTTGGGAAGAAGGGAAAAAACTTCATTAGAGGTTAGTGTAGGCAAAAGAGTACCATCAATTTTTGCAAACAAAGGTTTTTCGTTGATGATGAAAATTTGAGCCATGTGAGTCTCGGCCAACTCGATGCGCATCTTGGTCCCAACTAACCGTTCAGCATCCAATCTTAACTTTCGGGAAAGTTCAGAAAGAAGTTTCCTTGCTTCCTTCACCTTCAGTGAATGCCGCCTAATAACCGTTCTCAAACACCGCCAACATAGTCTTTCAATGCAATAACTTTAAATTATGGCTGTCCGCACCTATAAAAGCACGGAGAGAAAACCTAGGGAGAGGACAACGTATGAGCGAAATGACCACCGAAATTCTGGAGGAAAGCCTCGGAAAGATCGTTCTTGTTCGATTAAGAGGCGGAAAAAGTCTGAGGGGAAAACTGAAGGGCTTTGATCAACACCTCAACCTAGTGTTGGAAGAAACAGAAGACACCACGAATACAGAAAACGTGAAAAAACTAGGAGTAATCATCGTTCGAGGAGACAACGTCATCCTGATTTCTCCACCCCCAAGGTGAAACTCCTTTGGGAAAAACAAGCAAAGGAACCCCATCTTTTGGACGGCGAATGGGAAAAACCCTCCACATCCGATGTAGACGATGCGGCAGAAGAGCATACAACGTTAAGAAAAAGCAATGTGCAGCCTGCGGCTACGG
>Ga0209636_10004731_pt1 | contig 13905 bp, 13 predicted proteins | sample DeeMarSWOR152_54_FD_187464 | JGI IMG/M metagenome (GOLD analysis project Ga0209636, IMG submission 187464) | Marine sediment microbial communities from White Oak River estuary, North Carolina - WOR-1-52-54 (SPAdes) (version 2) | ecosystem: Environmental > Aquatic > Marine > Intertidal zone >...
ACAGGCGGGGAATACTTACCCCTTCCAGCCTCTAAAGCGCTGGCTTTCCCCTTCCTGCTCACCCTCGATGGGTACCCCACCTCTCCAGCAATTTACGCTCAAGGACAACGGTTTTCTCCAAAGATTAAGGAAACTCCAGGGGATAATATATTGACACTAAAAGCTCTATCTGGTATTTTTAGATTTTATTGAGGGGCTGTAGCTCAGATGGGAGAGCGCATGACTGGCAGTCATGAGGTCAGGGGTTCGATTCCCCTCAGCTCCACCAGGACAGTCAAGGATTTAAGCATTTTCGCTTGAATCCTTTTTTTTCCTGGGTGCGTATAAGGTGCAGGTAGGTACAGCTACTCAGGATCGTCTAGGCCGTCAACCTCATCCTTTTTCTTCTCCCCGGTATCAAGTGATAGTAGATATCCATCGTCACTTCTATGGAGCTATGCCCAAGCTGCCTTGATATGTCTCCTACATTATCGCCCTTGGGGATCCTCTCGCCCTTACCTTTGATTTTTTGTCTGACTGTTACTCCCATAACTCAATTTCCTTCCAAGCTCCTTTTCTCACTATATCGTCCATTTGTTCCTTTGATTTAACCTTCCAGGGTGATTCTACAGAATCCATATCATCAGATGCGTCATGAAAAAAGGCATAGCCCTTCTTCATTCGAAACCAGATAAAGATACCGATAAGGTCTTCACATAGCCTAAATAAGTTGCTCCAAATTACATCCATGACACTCCGAATAGACTGCTTATTTGACCACATCGGAATCCTCAGCTGTTTTTTATCGGCATCCTTAATTAAACAGACAGTGAAATAATCGAAGTTTATACCACCATCTATGAAATGATTAATCTTGTCTCTTGCTTTTATAGTAGCCCCTAACCATTGGTGACTATTTTTTATGAAATCGATGGCGACCTTAGCCTTTTCTTTATAGGGTGCTGGCACATTATCCTGCAGCGCCTTAATGACATCTTCTCCTTTGGATGCAAAAGTACGCAAGCCCCATTTCTCAGGACCAATAAAAATCGCTGGTATTTTTACGAGATAATCTAAGCAACTCTTAACTTGGACCAGAAATTCATCAAATTCAAAAAATAACTCTTGTGAATGTTCTAATTTGATAACCCTTTGTTCGCTTGTTATCGGTTTCTTCTCAGCTTCTTCTATCAGTTGATCCTCTAAAGATGCATACTTCTGATAATGTAGCCATACCGATGCGAGCTTTTTGCCTATAAGGATCAACAAATCAAATAGTGCCTTCTTTTCATTTTCGCTTAATTCCACATACTGCGTGATGAGGCTCAAATGCGTTATCAAGCGCTGGTTAATAATGCCGTTTGGTGTCGGATCATCGAAGTTTTTTTGCAATTTGAACATAGGTTATTCGTTTTAAGGACCATCAAGAAGAATGAACAAAGCCGTATTGGAGGATCGAAGATGGTTCTCGAAAGAAAGATGAAAGTTTATGATCGAATCTCCAGGATGGGGCCAAGAATAAAGACTCTGGACTACGGTTCCCTACTATTAAAAGATCTCTCAAGACTCGGGTGGTGTTATTTTGAAATAATATCCCAAGACGAAGCCTGGTGGCCCTCCGGGCCGTTGCCTCCCCAGATACCAACGACAATGTTAGTCCACTTATTACAACAAAAACGGATGATAACGTGGTCCTGGCCGCGAGGTGATCTTTGCATAACTTAAGATTAAAGGATTAACTTTGAGATCTCAAGAGATTTTTCCCGAATACCCGTCTTTTTTCCCTCATATTTTCGCGTATCTCCACTATATAGTAGGTTTTGACCCCCTGTCTGTTCTTTATTCTGGTTCTATGGGGCAAAACAAATGACTGAAGATATCTTGTATTGGTTGTTCAGTACGATAGCCCAAACTTACGGAGCTATTGTGGACATCATGGGGATGCTAACTGTTTATAGACTTCAGAGTCTATCCCGGTACAGAGAAGATTGTAGAAAAAGGGCGGAAGGACCCGCTCATGATGCTTTTGATTATGAGGTTGAGGCCTGTGGATTATCACCAGAAGATTTAGTTGAAAAGCAGTTTCCTGTTGCAATTTAACAGGATTTATTATAATCCATCACCCCAAGTGCCTGAAATCCTTGACAGGCTTGGATCTTAATAGGAGTGGCAGTCATGAGGTCAGGGGTTCGATCCTTCTCAGCTCCACCAGTTAAATCGGCAACTGAGCTATCCGATCCTACAGAAGATTTCGGAATCTCGGACCTTTGTGGCAGTTATCCTTGCACAAGGCAGTCAGTCCATCTAGGAGAGTGACCGCCTTCTATTTGAGTTCTTGGCTCCTATGGGCCCTTATGAAAGCTGAGCATCTTATAACGATGAGGAAACTGATCAACCGAAGATGAGACTGTAAAAACCATTTATCGGGATTAAACACATGAGCAGAGCATGCAAGATATTTTCTATTGCCACTGCCTTGTTTTCGATCTCCCCTACCCTCTCATTGGCTGGTCAATTTAAGGTCACCTGGATCGAAGATGGAGACACGGTAATAGCTAAGGGTTGTGACATTGAGATCAAGGTGAGACTGGTTGGGATAGACGCAGTAGATCATCCCCGTCTGCCTTATGCAATTGAGGCCAGAAACCACCTTGCCAGGATGATCTGGAAGAAGACCGTTGAAATCGAAGGTTATGGGCTGGGGCCCTCTAACCGTGTCCTCGGCGTCATCTACCTACACGGCAAAAACATCAATCTTGAAATGGTTAGAGCAGGGCTTGCAGTAGCTTACCGAGGCGGAGTACCTAAGGGATTTGATATAACACCATATCTTGAAGCAGAGAGAGAGGCGAGGGAAGCCAAAAGGGGGATGTGGAGTCTAGAGGTATAGTCCACAAGGAACTGCGTAAGAGAACCTACAAGACGATAATCATCAATAGGTGAGAGCAAAATCTCAACGCAGAAGTCTTTAATATCAGCTACCTATTGCCGAGATTATCAGGGAGAAAAGCCCTGATATTTATAGTGGATTAACCACTGGCCGGTTCGCGCTGGAGGTAGTACGATATACGGCCTTCAGTGAAAAGGCATTTTGTCTTTTAGTTTTTTGACGTGGAGACCTTTCACTACTTTTTTAGAAAAGGAGTGCGGGAGAAAATGCTCAAGCATTGTATTTTGTTCCTGCTAGTACTGGTGCCAGGTGTGAGTTTGATTGTGGCGAATTTCCCTCGTTTAGGGGAAGCCACGCGGACGGAAGCTGCGCCACACCCCCAAGTGAGTGCAGCGGAAGCGATTGAAACAGTCCCTGAGACCGCCGCACCGCCAACACAAATCATCATTTTGTATCCCTTAGGCGGAAGTGTTACGAGAGGTGCAATTCGGAAGATCTTCAACCATGAAAGACATGTCAGGGAATTCAAGATCACCTGTAGTGGATGTCACCACCTTTACGAGGGCGGGAGGAATGTCTGGAAGGAGGGAATGCCTGTCAAGAGGTGCTCAGATTGTCACGATGATCCTGCCTTGGGGGGCAAAAAAGAGCTTGTAGCTGGTTTCCAAATGAAGAAATCGCTCTCTCAGGCGAGTTGTAAAGGCTGTCATATGAGCGGCTATCTCAAGACGCTAGAACGATACGGTATTTTTCCAGGGAAGGAACCCGCTAGCCGCAGTCATCTTGTGCCAGGACAAAACCATTGAGCACTTCGAGGGGATCGTGAAGAGAATACCAGCGAGATCGGCCGATCAGGCGATAAGGAACTAGGTAAACCGCAAGATCTCGACAAGAGGAACCCTAACCTCAAGACCAATTATCCGGAAACGCCAAAGATCACCATCAGGATTACCGGAGTGGTTGAAGAGAGAAGCTGGTGCGCCAGCTAAAACCTCAGACGTACTCATCTCCCTTCACCTTTTCTACGTAGTGCTGCGCAGAATAGGCAGCTGTGGCGCCGTCTCCGCAGGCAGTCACAATCTGCCGTAAGCTCTTTTCGCAGCAATCGCCACAGGCAAAGACACCCTCCCTGGATGTCCTCATCTCTTTATCTACCATGATATAGCCATCTTCACTTCGCTTAACCGTGTTGCCAACAAAGGAAAGATTTGGGGTCCAGCCAACAAACACGAATATACCACTTACCTCGAGGGCTTTGATCTCTCCTGTTCCTAAATCTCGTACCTTCACCCCTTCGACCGCAGTCTGACCAAAGATCTCATCCACAACTGAATTGTAGATAAATTCTATCTTGTTATTGCTGAAGGCCCTTTCCTGAAGAATCTTCGTTGCCCGCAGCCTATCCCTTCTGTGAATAATGTAAATTCTTTCTGCAAACCTGGTTAAAAACAGGGCCTCTTGGAGGGCCACATCACCTCCGCCTACCACAGCTATGGCAAGGTCCCTAAAAAAGGCACCATCACAGGTAGCACAATAGGAAACACCTTTTCCGGTAAGCTCCTCTTCACCTGGCACACCGAGTTTTCTCTGTTCATTACCGGTAGCAATGATAATGCATAGACACTGGTAAGGTTCGGGCTCGTCATCCACAAAAACCCTCTTAATATTGCTCTCATCAGCACAATCAATCCTGGTCACCTCGCCGGAGACGACCCTCATACCGAAGGACTTAGCCTGCTCTTCCATATTGCCTACGAGCTCTGGACCGGAAATGCCCCCAATAAACCCTGGATAGTTTTCAACCATATCTGTAATGGAGGCCTGTCCGCCAATGCCCAGTTTTTCGATCAATAGAGTTGAAAGCCTTGCCCGTGCCGTGTATATACCAGCGGTAAGACCTGCCGGCCCACCCCCGACGATGATCACATCGTAAACATCTTCCTTACGTAATAGATCCTCATCCATGGCTTATGTCCTTGCCTGGAGATAATCCACCCCGATCGAAAGGAAACTCAGCCGAGTCTCTTCAAATCATCCACGAGGCCCTGAACCGCCATGGCTGATCTCTGGAGGGCCTCATGCTCTTCTGCTGTAAGCTCTATCTCTATTATCTCCTCAATGCCGGATAAACCGAGCTTCACTGGCACACCGATAAATAGATTATGTATCCCGTATTCACCTTGTAAGTAGGCAACACTGGGGAGGATCTTCTTCTTGTCCTTCAGAATCGCCTCTGCCATTTCGGTGGTAGCTGATGCAGGGGCATAGTAGGCACTACCCGTTTTTAACAGGTTTACAATCTCACCCCCGCCTTTCCTTGTCCTTTCAACAAGGGCCTCAATCCTCTCAGCTGACATTAACTCAGTTATCGGAATACCAGCTACATTGGAGTACCTCGGAAGGGGAACCATGGTATCGCCATGGGCACCAAGCACAAACGCATGGGTATTCTCGACAGACACATTGAGTTCCATGGCTATAAATGCCCTGAACCTGGCAGAGTCAAGGACGCCTGCCATACCGATAACCCTCTCTTTGTCAAAACCGCTCGTTTCCAACGCAACATGGCACATAGCATCTAAGGGATTACTGACGATAAGTAAAATAGAATCCGGTGCAACTGTCGAGACCTCTTTGACAACTGACTTCACAATGCCAGCATTGGTTGCCAGCAGGTCATCCCTGCTCATCCCTGGCTTTCTGGGGACGCCTGCTGTCACAATGACCAAATCAGACCCCTTTGCAAGGGAGTAGTCATTTGTTACACCAGTAATCATTGAATCATGACATTCTATGGGCGCAGCCTCAGCAAGATCCAAGGCCTTTCCAGCTGGCACGCCTTCGAGGATATCTATCAATACGACATCTGCCAGTTCCTTTTCAGCGATCCTCATCACAACAGTTGCGCCCACGTTTCCGGCCCCTACAACAGTCACTTTACTCTTCATCTCCTGGCTCCTCTCATCAGTTAAAATCGGCTTTAGGCTATCTATCTTTCATTTCCTTGTCAAGGAGCATAATTACTGGAGTTTCCTTAATCTTTGGAGAAAACCGTTGTCCTTGAGCGTAAAGTGCTGGAGAGGTGGGGTACCCATCGAGGGTGAGCAGGAAGGGGAAAGCCAGCCCTTTAGAGGCTGGAAGGGGTAAGTATTCCCAGCCTTGGGAGCCCCGAAAGGGTCACTTCGAAAGCACGGAAGCGAAAGGACAAGGGTTTTCGCTAATGAAAAATAGAGTTTGATATATAATCAAAAGATTATGGAAATACACCCTATAAAACTCCGGAACCTCCAGGCATAATTAAGGCTAGCGCCTATATTGACGGTTGCCTCAATCATCCTAAAGTAGTATGTAACAATCCATGGTATCTCCGCCTCTCATAAAGGGGGCTCGACTCCAATCGAATCAGACGGTAGGAGTTATAGCACCAGCGAGCCCGGTCAGCCGCACCGAAATAGCACAAAGTTTAAGGCTCTTAGAGTCTTTTCCTTTCAAGATCAGGCTTGGTAGGCATCTCTTTGATCATCTACATTATCTGGCTGGCCCTGATCATGATAGGGTGTCCGATCTTCACCAGATGTTTTCAGATCCCGATGTAAGGGCAATCTTTTGCGCCAGGGGCGGCTATGGCTCAGCGAGGCTTCTCGATAAGATCGACTTCGACCTCATACGAAGAAACCCAAAGGTGGTAGTGGGTTTCAGCGATCTAACTGCCCTTTTGGTCGCTCTATACGAACAAAGCGGTCTGATCTCCATTCACGGACCAACCCTATCCGATCTCCCCAAGGATAATAACTGGCACCATGTATCCAGACTTATTACCACCTCTCACAGGCCTCAAATCTTCTTCAAGCAAGGAAGGGTGATAAGTGAAGGTAAGGCGAGGGGTACTCTACTAGGTGGCAATCTCTCTACCATCTGCTCGCTGTTGGATACCCCTTTTTTACCGCCTTTTGAAGGCGTGATTCTCTTTCTAGAGGAGAAAGGAGAATCCCCCTACAAGCTAGACCGGATGCTTACGCACCTGCTACTGAGTAGACGCTTAGAGGGAGTATCTGCCCTTGTTATCGGTCAAATAGAGGATTGTGGGGAAAGGGAGGTTATCCACGATTTGCTTGAGGAGCGACTTCGCGCCCTTGCTATACCTGTCGTCACAGGCCTGCCTGTTGGCCATGGCGCTGAGAACAGAGCCCTACCGCTCGGTATTCCCGCCGTTGTAGACACTGAAAGGATGGTCCTTAGGATAGAAGAGCCAGCGGTCTATTAATAGCATGTCAGGCTTTTGGAGATCAAAAACAAGGGAAAGTTATCGAGGCAAGGGGTGAGGCGCAATGGGGAAGGATAGGTTCAAGGAGGTGGCGTTTGGCAACAGATGGTGATGAGCGCGATACTCATAAAGAGTCGGTTAGGTTTTTCTCTGTTGCCAAACGCTCACTTTCCATTCCCCTCTCGTCTATTTTAGCATCGTTCAAACCATAGTCCAGTTAAAGTCTATGTCTCGTAAAATAACCGAGTTTCTAAAAGAAGGCTTACAGGAAAAGGTGTATCCAGGCGCTGTGCTCCTGGTGGCAAGAGGGGAAGATATCGGGTTTTTCCGTAGTGTGGGCAATAGGACGTTAATCCCGAGTCCCCTTCCCATGGAGAAGGATACGATCTTTGATTTGGCGTCCCTGACCAAACCGCTCGTTACCACCCTGGCTATTATGAAGCTGGTGGAGGATGACCTGCTGGGCCTTGATACACCGATCTCATCCCGCATAAAGCCTTTCCCCTGGGAAGACAAGACTGATCTTAGCCCCCGCCTCCTGCTCAACCATTCAGCAGGTCTACGGGACTGGAAGCCATTTTACCTGGAACTTGTGAAATACCCAATGGAAGAGAGAAAGCCCGCTTTACGGCGACTAATCATGGAGGAGGCCTTAAATGGTGAGCCCGAGAAGCTAGCACTCTACAGTGATCTGGGATTTATGCTCTTAGAGTGGATACTAGAAGTAATTACTGGGCGGGATTTATCCGCATTTCTCAATGCCCATTTTTGCCGTCCCCTTGGACTAAAAAACCTCTACCTTGACCAGATTACCGCTGATCCTCCTCGGGAAAAAGAGCTATTTGCCGCCACAGAGTATTGTCGCTGGCGGATGGAGCTAATTCAAGGGCACGTCCACGACGAAAATGCCTATGCCCTTGGAGGCTATTCGGGTCATGCTGGGCTCTTTGGGACAGCACTGGATATCTTTGCCCTGACCAGTCGGTTAATCAAAATCTATCATGGTTACTCCTCAACACCGCTGAAGACCGAAACCGTCAGGACCTTTTTTTCAAGGCAGGAAATTGTCCCGAGGTCCACCTGGGCCCTGGGATGGGATACACCAACGGAGAAGAACTCCAGTTCAGGAGATTACTTCTCCTCAAATAGCGTTGGTCATACGGGATTTACAGGTACCTCGGTCTGGATAGACTTAGAGAAGAACATAACGGTGATATTCCTGACAAACCGTATTCACCCCGACCGATCAAATGAAAAGATAAAGGAGTTACGCCCAAGGCTTCACAATCTAATTATGCGGGAATTCGGATATGCATGATAACCTTCACACCCCACCAAGCAATGCCCACATTCATTTGATGGGCATCTGCGGTGTTGGTATGTCATCGCTAGCGGGGATTCTAAAGGAGAAAGGCTACGAGATAACTGGCTCCGACCAAAATATTTATCCCCCCATAAGCACTCTTCTTGAAGGCCTATCCATACCGATAGAAAAGGGCTACCGCCCTTCCAATCTCCGCCCCCGCCCTGATCTCGTCATCGTGGGAAACGTCATTACAAAGGATAATCCCGAAGCAGTGGAGCTGCTTCACCTCGGGATACCATATCTCTCCATGCCCCAGGCCTTAAGGGAATTTGCTATTGATAAGAAGAGTTCTATTGTTATCACTGGAACTCACGGCAAGACGACCGCATCTGCCATGACTGCATGGATCCTGGAGGTTGCCGGCATGAATCCATCATTTATGATTGGAGGTATAGCGAAAAATTTTGACAGCAATTTCAAATTAGGTACCGGTGCGTATTTTGTGGTTGAGGGTGACGAGTACGATACGGCGTTCTTTGATAAGAGACCGAAATTTATGCACTATGACCCTTCTGTAGCGGTGATAACCAGTATCGAGTTTGACCATGCTGACATCTACAAGGGGATTGAGGAAATAAAGGCCTCCTTCAGGGGTCTTATTGGAATGATACCTGCTGATGGGATCTTGTGTGCAAACATCGATGATGTGGTAGTAGCAGACGAGATTAAGCGAGCAGGATGCCATTCCCTGACCTATGCCATGAAGAGAGAGGCGGACCTTACTATCGGGCAGGTAACCGCCGATGATGATAAAACAACGATTACGATTGCAAGGGGAAAGGATGTGTACCTGACCGCTCCTAGCGATCTTTATGGGGACCACGCCATCTATAATATCCTCGCTGCCATCTCAGTAGCCTATCACTTGAACGTACCATCTGAAGCTATTGCGAGGGCCATTGCAACCTTTAGGGGAGTGAGGAGGAGGCTGGAGCTCATAGGCAGCCATGAGGATATACTTGTAATAGATGATTTCGCACATCATCCGACATCCGTGCGAGAGACTACAAAGGCGGTAAAAGCCCGTTACAAAGACCGCCGCCTTGTTGCCGTTTTTGAACCGAGATCGAATTCAAGCCGGAGAAACATCTTTCAAGATGCCTATGCCTCCTCCTTTGATAGTGCTGATTTAGTCATCCTGCCAGAACCTCCGATGATGGAAAGAATCCCGGCACATGAGAGGTTCTCGTCTACCAAACTCACTGCTGACCTAAGGGGCAGAGGTATTGAGGCCCACTATTTTGCAAATAATGACGATCTCCTTGATGGCCTGATTAGCTTCATCAAACCTGGGGATGTGATCCTCATCATGTCCAATGGGGCATTCGATAACATACAGAAACGCCTTCTCGAACGTATCAAAGAAAGAAATTTATAATCACTCTAACGCCTTGCTCAGAGACTTCCTATTTTTGTGGCAGAAAATCTGCAGCACTTGGGTATATTGGGTTTAGTTACGGGTTACGCGTAGCGAGTTAGGAAAGCGTAACAATGAAAACCTATAAAGATCTCGAAATTTACAAATTGTCCTATGATCTGGCGGTCAAAGTTCATAAATTATCCTTGAAGCTCCCCAAGCATGAGACCTACGAGGAGGGCAGTCAGATAAGAAGGTCATCCAAGAGTGTGACGTCTTCTATCGTTGAAGGTTATGGGCGAAGAAGATATAAATCGGATTTTATTAAGTTTCTGGTTTATGCTCATGCCTCATGCGACGAGACGATTCTACATCTGAACTTCATTAAGGATACACGGAAAATCAGTGAAAAGGAGATAGGGTACTTTATTGATGCTTACAATGAGTTAGGCGGTAAAATAAATAAATTCATTCAATACGTTGGGAGGGAATGGAAACAGAACTCGCAACGCGGAACTCATAACTCGATTTTCGTATCCCGTTAGCTTCTTACTTTTCCGGTTATGCAAAAGTAGACCTACTCGTACATCTCGTTAATGGAATCACTATGAATCCCAATGCCGACAATCCAATAGGGGTATTCGATTCCGGTATAGGGGGACTCACTGTAGTCAGTGCCCTCATGGAAGCAATGCCCTTCGAGAGCATTATCTACTTCGGGGATACGGCCAGGGTACCGTACGGGTTGAAATCGGTGGAAACCATCACCAGATACGCAACACAGATCGCGGAATTCCTGCTTCGCAGAAAGGTCAAATTGCTTATCGTTGCCTGTAATACCATGTCATCTGTAGCCTATCAGGTCATAGAGGATCTATCCCCCGTTCCGGTGTTGGACGTAGTCGATGCAGGTGCTCGGAGTGCGGTAGCTGAGACACACAATAGACGTGTCGGTGTAATTGGTACACCGGCAACCATTAACAGCAATGCCTATACAAGCGCGATCAATAAGTATGATCCGCAGATTCGGGTCTTTTCACAACCCTGTCCGCTATTCGTGCCCTTAGTGGAAGAAGGTTGGTTGGATCATGAGGTAACGAGACTCACGGCCCTGGAGTATCTTAGGCCAATTATGGCAAAAAAGATTGATGCCCTGGTCCTGGGGTGTACTCACTACCCTCTACTGAAACCCCTGCTCGAGGAGATCGTAGGACACCGGATAAGGCTTGTGGACTCTGCCCGAGCAATAACAGAGCAGACAGGGGAACTGCTCAGCAAGAATAATCTCAGGACTAGTCATCAGAAACCCGCTGAGTACCGGTTCTATGTCACGGACGTACCCATCAGGTTTCAGGCAATCGGGGAACGCTTTCTGGGGCGAGCGCTCTCCAATGTGCAGGTGGTCAAGTGGTAGTACCTGTCAAGTCCCTGGAACTAATCAAACACGCCAAGAGAGCCGGGTCCACGATAATCCCAGAAAATTGATGAGGGGAGAGAGGGACGATCACTGACTATGCCATTAGTTAAACTGGGCCTCGTATTTTTCGTGATAATATACCTGACGCGTAAGAAATGCCCGCTCGGATATGCCATGCTCATCGGCTCCGGTATGCTCGGGGTCATATTCGGAATGGGAGGCCTCTCTGTATTGAGATCAGCGGGCAAGGCATGTGTTGATCTAACCACGCTTGAACTCGCTTCAATAATTGCCCTCATTATTATATTGAGCTCCATTCTGGAGGAAAAGGGACAACTGCAGCGTATACTTTCCTCCCTGCAGGTTCTGATACGCAACGTAAAGGTACTACTAATAATTCTGCCTGCCTTGATAGGGCTTTTGCCAATGCCTGGTGGAGCACTGTTTTCAGCACCAATGGTGAAGGTTGCCTCACGGAGGCTCAAGCTTACCGCGGTTCAGCATACCACTATAAATTACTGGTTCCGCCACGTCTGGGAATACTTCTTGCCCCTGTACCCAGGTATCGTCCTTGCCTCCAAATTGTCCGGAGTCACTTTGCCACGTCTTGCATTGGCACAATTGCCCCTCACAGCGATAATGCTCTTGAGCGGGGTATTCTTCTATCTACGGGGTATACAGGGACCTGAAGACGGCAATGTACAACTTGATAGGAAAGGAAATCCTGCGCTGGAGTCGGATATCACGTCCCCCTCAGGCCGTCTGTTCTTTCAGCTTTTTGTCGATGCCCTTCCGATCTTGCTGGTGATAGTGCTTTCGCTCTTCATGGGCATCAACTTGATAATTGCGCTTGCGGTCTCAATAGCAGTTGCCACTGCTCTAAGCCGAAGCAAAGTAAAGGATGTCGCTCGATTAATTCTCAAAAACATACCGCTGAATATGATCATCCTCATATTCGGCATAATGGTTTTCAAGGTCATGCTCAGGGATTGCGGATCCATTGAGGATGTCGCCGGCTTCCTAAAGACTCACCATGTCCCCGTGATCCTCATGTTTGCCCTGCTCCCTTTCCTGACCGGCATCCTCACAGGTATAACCGTGGCTTATGTGGGAATTACCTTTCCGATAGCATTCGCGCTTCTGGAAACACAAGGATACGATCTCTCCCATATTGTCCTCGCCTACGGCATGGGTTTTGTGGGAGTCCTGCTTTCTCCTGTGCACCTTTGCCTGCTCGTGACCAAGGATTACTTCAGGGCCCAGTTTGACAAGGTCTATAGATCACTCCTAATGCCGGTTGTCCCAATTGTGGGAATGGCGATATTACTGTTTCTCGTATATTGAGATCAAGGATAGGTAGGAGGCAAGTTGGTGAAGAGGAGGCAGATGAATCAGACGCGAGGCCCTCTTGGCTCCATCATTTCACAAAAGGCCCTGACCGCCTCCTGCGCGAATTCGGATGTATCCAGGTCTGCATCCACCTCCCTGAGTTCTATATCGGGCCTCAATTGCTTCCTCAATTCCTCAACAAATGCTTTATCAAGATCTTTGTCATAGAAATCAGTCCCCCTCTTATCCATTGACGACCAGCCACCAAGGGGGATCAATATCTTAACCGGACCTTTTGCCCTATTGAGCTTATCGGCCATTTTATCCGCCACCATGATTAGTTCATCCCTTGATAATCTCAGGAAGGTGCGCGAGGAGTCATAATCGAATGTCTTCCGCCCAGCATACTCCGGCTTGTACTTCCGCTTGAGTGGAGTACCAAAATTTACACCGCACGGCGCAATAATCTGAGGTATCCCAGCCTTGCCAGCCCCCTCAAGCCTAGTGGGGCCAGCTGCCCTTGTAAAGCCAAGCAACTCCTCACCTACCCCACCCGGAGCGAGGTCAATTACAGCGGAGAATATGTTTTGTGTCTCCACTATCTGCTCCATGGCCCTGTCTCCAATCCCTGCAGCTGAAAATCCGATCACCTCATATCCGTTGTTCTCAAGCTCCTTTCTCACGTGTGCTGCACAATTCTCGCACGGCCCAAAATGTGTCATGGCAATCAGTGGGTGTTCTTTATTTTTCGATAGAGACAGTGAGATCTCAGCTGAACCTTCCACCATACCGCAGATGGCACCAGCGGCCCTGGCCAAGGCATTTCTCAACATCCTGTTAAGCCCTGCAATCTCCACTACCGAGTGCATCAATGCTATATCTGATGTACCAATAAGCCGTGAGGCAAACCCCGGCAGCGATGCGGTGCTTGAGAGGGCAACCTTTGGCAAACCAAACGGAAGGGATCGCATAATGGCTGTTCCAATTTGCGTCCCAGTGGTACCTCCCAAGCTTATTATCCCGGAGAGTTTACCTTGAGAATATAATTCCCACACCTTTTGCCTGCCTCCATCCACCATGACTGGCATTCGTTTCCCTCGATCAGTTATGAGTGCCACCTCCTCAGGAGGCCGCCCACTGGCTCGTATGACCTCCTCGCGTGTAATATCACAAGCGCCCTGGGCCTCGCCGAGCAGACCTATATCCAAAATCTTGGCTTCATGACCAAGGGATTCTATCTGCTGACGCAGGAAATCAGCTTCCTCCCACTTCTCTTCAGCCATTACTAGGATAAGTATCACTT
>Ga0209636_10004732_pt1 | contig 13905 bp, 7 predicted proteins | sample DeeMarSWOR152_54_FD_187464 | JGI IMG/M metagenome (GOLD analysis project Ga0209636, IMG submission 187464) | Marine sediment microbial communities from White Oak River estuary, North Carolina - WOR-1-52-54 (SPAdes) (version 2) | ecosystem: Environmental > Aquatic > Marine > Intertidal zone >...
AAAAACGACAACGATAAATCCGAGGATCACCGTGTTGAACAGATCGCTCACGCTGTTTTTTGTTTGAGTACTGGAGTCCCCTGTCATGGTGATGATCAGGTTCTCGGGTGCGGTCTTTTGGTATTCATTCACAATATCCTTGATCTTATCGACAGCATAGATCAGGTTTTTTCCGCTTTTCTTGATCACATTGATCGTGACCACATCCTGGGTGTTCAAACGCGAATAACTCCCTCGCTCCGCATACCCATCCACGACCTCGGCAATATCTCTTAAATAAATCCCCTGTCTCAGCTGGATATTCTTGATCTGGTCGATGTTCGCAAATTCACCGACCACTCTGAGGTTTCTCCGGATGCCATCCGTATCGACTTGTCCCCCGGAAATGGTGAGATTCTCAGAGGCGACGGCATTCTGGATGGTAAAAAAGGAGAGCTCCGTGGCCTGCATCTTATAGAGATCGACATTGATCTGGATTTCCCGATCCAGCGCCCCCACGATATCCGCGCGAGTGATCTCCTCCAGGCCTTCGATCTCATCCTGAAGGTCCTCGGCAATGTTTTTCAACTTCACCAATCCAAGATCACCGGAAAGGTTGATGAACAGGATCGGAATCTCAGAAAGATCGATCCTGGTGACCTCGGGTTCACTGAACAAATCGGAAGGAAGCTCTGCCCGGGCATCATCAACCGCTTGTCTCACATCAAGATACGCCTGCATCTCATCGGCAGTTAGCTCAAATTCGATAAAAATGGAGGAAAAATCCTGGATCGAATTACTGTTGATGTGTTTAACGCCATCGATTCCCTTGAGTTGCTTTTCTATCGGACGGGTGATCAGGTTTTCCATGTCAGCCGGCGATGTTCCAGGATGGATGGTGCTGACCATAAAATAAGGGAAAACGATTTCCGGAAATTTCTCTTTGGGAGTCGCATCATACTGCATAAACCCGAATATCACCAGAATCACTGTGAATATGTATATAGTTGTCTTATTCGCAACCGATAAGTTCGTTAGTTTGAATTCTCTAAATTTCATTTTTTATCCACTTTTTTTTAATGTTAGGCCTTTCCTTGAAAGGCTTATTTTGAACCTGAAACCACTGTCAGCTTTTGACCATCGGCCAAATTCTGATACCCGAACGTCACTACATGCTCGCCCTCCTGAAGCCCGGAGAGAACCTCGGTTCGGTCGTTATAGCTATATCCGGTCTTGACCGACCTTCGTCGAGCAATCCAGTTTCCGTCTATCGGCTCGGCCACAAAAATAAACTGTTCCTGCCCTGTCTCCTGTACGATGTTCAGCGGAATGACCAAAGCCTCCTGATTTGTGTAATCATTGATTGTCAAAACCGACAGCATGTTCGGCTTGATTCCGGCTTCGGATTTGGGAATCTTCATTTCGATCTGGAAAGTGCGGTTATTCGGGTCGATGACCTGGGAGACGGCATTGACCCGAAGATCGAATTCTCTCCCGGTCACCGGGAAGTCCACATGCACGAGATCATTCTTTTTGACCCGCGAAATGTATATCTCTGAGAGATCGACTTTAACCTTCAGATTGGAGAGCTGCACGATTCGAACGGCCCCCATGCCCGCGACCGCCATCTCTCCTTCCTTGATGAGAACCTCATCGACTGTTCCGGATAAAGGCGCAAAAATTTTCGTCATTTTGTATTGTTCCTCTAAAGTCGCCAATTTCTTTTCCATGCCTTCTTTGTTGTTCTTGGCTTGAAGGAATTCGATCTCACTGCCGATATTCTTGTTCCACAGCCTTTGTTGCCTTTCAAAAATCGTATTGGCGAGTTTCAATCCATTCTCCACTTCAGCGATACTGCTTTCCAGAATGGCCCCATCCAGTTCAACCAGAAGCTGTCCTCTGGTGATTTTATTGCCGGCCTGGACATGTATTTTTTTGACAACTCCCGAAGACTGCGGGGCAACCAGAACGTTGTTGTCTGATTCAACAGTGCCCTGCACCTGGATAAAATGACGAAAGATTCCTTTTTCTACCGGTGAAATCACGACATTCATAACCTTTTCGCGTTTCACGGCTGGATTGGCCTTTTGAGAGATTTCCTGTTTCAGCTTCTCAATCTCTTCCGTCAAGGCTTCTCTCTGCCTTTCCAATCGCGCAAGCTGCGCCTCTTCACTTGGAGGGCCGCAGGCGGCAAGAATCAATCCCGTTACTAATAGAACCACGTATTTGCATTTTTTCATGGTCATTCGTCCTTTGCTTGCATTGTTTGATAGTTACTATTCAGCCTGTCCAATTTATTCTTTGCTGTCAGTAGTCCGGACATGGCTTGTATGAAATCGGACTGAGCCGCCAAATACTGATCATGCGCTTGGGTTAAATCCAAGCTGGAAGCGACTCCTTCATTGTATTTAAACAAGGTTGCATCGTATACTTTTTTGGACAATTCCACATTTTCCTTGGTATTCAAATAATTCTCATACGCAGTATCCAAGGTCGATCTTGCACTGGCCGCTTCCACAGCCAAACCCTGAGACGCTTGAATTTTCGCGTTCTGGGCCTGTTCCAGGGCAATGGAGGCCTGAGCCACTTTCGCTTTCTGGACTCCGCTTGTGAATACCGGAATACTGACATTTAAACCCAAAACCTGCGTGCGGTACCAATCTTCTTTGAAATTAAAAAAAGTGAACTCATCACGGAACGCATTCCATTGGAACGAGTAAAAAGCCGAAATAGTGGGAAAATATTTGGCTTTTTCGTTCTTCAAAGCCATTTCTGAAAGTTTTTCTTGTGTTTCAAGCAGTTTGTAATCAATATTCTGTTCAAGATTAAATTCGGCATCCTCTGTTTCCGAGATGTCTATCCGTTGAAGAATGTCTTCCAGTTTATCCGTCAGCACAATCTGTTCGTTTAGGTCCAATCCCATCTGAAATTTCAAAAGTTTAAAGGCAATCTCCTTCTGTCTGACGATTGCCTGGAGGCCGTTTTTCAATTTTGTCACAGCTATCTGGATAAGATCGGCATCCGTTTCAGCCACAAATCCTTCCTTGTATCTCTCTCTGATTTCATAATGTGTTCTCTCCAGGTTCTGAAGATTTGAACTCAGAATCCTTTCACTCTCTTCAGCGACCAGGATTAAATAATAAGTGTTGGTGACTGTCTCCAGAATATCCAATTGTGTTCTCTCGTGATTCCGATCTGCCAGTTGACGGAAGATCTTCGCCGTCTTGAGACCGACGATATAACTCCCGTTGAATACGAGCTGGTTTAAGACAAAATTAACACTCGCGTTATGCTGTGTACCAAACTGGACCGGGATCTTTTCATCAAAATTTCCCTCAAAGATATTCGGGATCAAGACGGTCGCCAACTCGAGATTGTTCATGTAGTTAACAGAGGAATAAAGCTGGGGAAATCCCGTCAGGAGTGTTTCCCTCATTTTCTTTCGAGCCCCCAGGATATCCAGCTGAGACCTCTTGGTTTCATAACTGTAATCGACAGCATACTTCTGGACAGATTGCAGGCTGAATTCTCGCACTCTAATGACCTGGGCATGAACGAAATTGGAGAAGAATCCGGCAGTTATGACCCATAAGACTGTGATCACTAGATGAACCCGCCATCTCCGGTTAAGCTTCGTTATCATTTGCTTTGGCATCATTTCTTCCTTTTGTGAACCTCAATGATTGTCATTGAACCAATCCTTTAGATATGAATCTGTACTCCTATTACTTTTAGACTCGATTATTATTGAGCCTATAACAGTTAGGATTGAGCCTGATAAACGGCTTGTGGTAAAAGAGAAAGATCCAGCTTAAACCTAAAGAAAATTCAAAACTTGATGTTCATAAATTTCTGCAAGTCTGCGCTATTCTCTCCCTTCCCAACCATGGCTTCGATATTATCCTGCCTCACACCAGTGAAGCATTCACACCAAGCCTGAACCCAAAAAACAACTACTCAATATACCATTTACTGCTGCAAAAGAAAAGTCATTTAAAGACTCTGCAGAGGAGCATCACCTCAGGCTCTCTCAGAATAAGACTTGAATACCTCGATTCATACTGCACCAGCATTTCTATCCTCATGGTCTGACACCAAACTTTTGTGAGCGAATAAATTAAGATTTGAATTAAAGGCATCTTCTCACCCACGCATCACTGCCTTTCTTCAGCATCAAAACTCCTTAAACTTTTTCCCTCATCATTTCATTTATTCAATTCTCTCGGTTTCCCGAATTTCCAGTAGATTACCGGCATCACCAGCAAGTTGAGGATTGTCGAACTGATCAATCCCCCCAGAATCACCAGAGCCATGGGATGTTCTATCTCCTGCCCGGGGCGATTCCCCCCTATCACGATGGCCAGAAGCGCAAGGGCTGTGGTCAATGCCGTCATTAAAATCGGCGCCAGCCGCTCTTTGGCTCCCTGGATGACCAAATCGACACCGAAAGAATAGCCTTCTTCCAACTGTAAATGTTTATAATGACTGATGAGCATAATGCTGTTTCTTGCGGCGACACCCAACACCGTAACAAAACCGATGAGAGACCCAAGCGAAAGAACTCCACCACTCACAATGGCAAAAAGAACACCGCCGATTAAAGCAAAAGGCAATCCGGCGAGGACTAATAAAGCCAATCTGGAAGACCCAAAATCAGTGTACAGGATCAAAAAGATACCGATGAGCGAGAAAACAGAGAGGGCAAGAATCCGCTGCCTGGATGCTCTTTGAGCCGCATATTCTCCTAAAAACTCCGGATGATACCCTCGAGCAAAGGGAATCTTCCGCACCCTGCTCTCGATTTCTCGGGCCACACTTCCCAGATCACGACCCCGCACATTGCAGGTCACTTCAGTATAGCGGGATGCCGATTCCCGCGTTATTTGATTCGGAGTCGGAGCGACATAAACATCGGCCACCTCATTTAAGGGAACCAAACCTCCTGTGGGTGTCTCTATTTTCAATGACCGCAGTGCATCTATATTGGAACGGACATGCGGGGCCCCCCAAACCACAACATCGAATATGTTTTGGTCTTCATAAAATTCTCCGACTTTGATTCCCTTCATCAAAAGTTCGGCCGCGCGCCGGACCTCGCCTGCAGTCAAACCGAACTGGGCCGCGGCTTCCGGATGAAAGTGAACTTCTATATGCGGTACCAACACTTGAGGTTGGACTTTTAAGTCGATAACTCCCTCTGTATCAGCAATTGCAGCTTTTACCTCTTCAGCTTTTTGGCGTAGAATATCCAGGTTTTCGCCGTAAATACGTATGACCAGTGTGGCGCTCGCGCCCGTTAAAACCTCCTTAATCCGCTCACGGAGATAAGTCAACAAATCGCGGTATAAGCCCGGATACCCGTCAACGATTTCTTGGATCTTTTCCACTGTTGTTCCATAATCCACGTCCGGATCAAGGCTGATCCATAGTTCCGTAAAATTTGGGCCGACTACCTCATCCGCCACTTCTGCACGTCCGATATGTGCTCCAAAATTCCGCACTCCGGGAATGGAACGCAGCTCCTTGCTCACACGCGTCGTGATCCGTTCCATAGCTTGTAAAGATGTACCCGGTTTTTCAACCCAATGCATCAGAAAATCATACTCTTTGAAATGAGGAAGGAACTCCTCCCCCAGAAAAGGAATAGCCACCAATGTTAAAACAAGAGCACTTGCCATAAACGCCAGAACTTTTTTCGGGCGGTTTATCAATTTAGGCAGCAAGGCCTCGTACCGCGATTTAAGCCACTGGAGGAAGGGGGATTCCTGCCGCTCGACTATCCGGGGCAAGAGCAGCATGGAGAGTGCCGGTGTGAGAGTCAAGGCCACTAGCAAGGAGGATAATATCGCCAAGACATAGGACAACGCCAAGGGACGGAAGAATGAGCCGGATAATCCTTGCAGGAAAAACACAGGCATCAGCACAAGCACAATAATCACGCTCCCATACACCACAGCACTCCGGACCTCCAGAGAAGCATTGAGAACAACCTTAAAGATGGAGTCAGGATTTCCCGAGGCTCTGTTGAGGCGCAGACGCCGCATGATGTTCTCGACATCGATGATGGCATCATCCACGAGCTCTCCAAGGGCTATGATGAGACCTGCCAAAACCATGGTGTTGATTGTCCCTCCCCGGTAGTTCAGGATGAGGGCAGCAATAATCAACGAAGTCGGAATCGCTAAGGCGCTGATCAGGGCAGTGCGCCAGTTATTGAGAAAGAAAGCCAGCACAGCAATCACCAGCACACATCCGATGAGCAAAGCCCGGTTGAGATTACTGAGAGACATCTCGATAAAGGTGGCAGGTCGAAAAATTGTTGAATCGATATCGATATCTTTGAGGCCGGGACGAAGGGCTTCTAAAACTTCTTCAATTTTTTGGGTCACCTCAAGAGTATTTCCCCAGGGCTGTTTTTCCACAATGAGTAAGATTCCGGGGCCATCATTGATCACTGCTTCACCTATCGGAGGAGGAAATCCCTCGACCAAATCTGCCAGGTCACCCAGCTTGAGTGGAGCGCCGTTACGGATGACAACCGGCACATCGGATAAATCTTCAGCCGATTGAACAGACAAAGTGTGGGCAACCGCCAGCCTCTGATTCGGCGTGTCAATAAACCCACCGCCTCCGATTTGGACGGCTTCCTGGGCCGCACGGACAACGTCCTTTGTTGTCACCTCATGGGTGTACAAATGGTTCGGGTCAACAAGCACTTGTATCTGTCGGTCCCGCTGCCCCCATATGGCAACGTTGGCGACGCCTGGAATCGCCATTAATCGAGGACGCATCGTCCACTTGGCGATAGTTGTCATCTCCATTTGAGAGAGTTTTTCTGAAGACATGCCGATTTTGAGCACTCGGCTGGTGGCAGAGAGTGGAGAAAGAATGACCGGCGGTTTAGCCACGGAAGGCAGTCGTTCGGCAAGTTGAGTGAGGCGTTCCTGAACAAGCTGGCGGGCCTCCATTATGTCTGTGCCCTCCTCAAAATAAAGCACAACTGAAGACAGACCGAGCACAGACTTTGAGCGCACTTCCTGCAGCCAGGAAACTCCATTGAGAGCATTCTCGATCGGCACTGTTACCAGGACTTCAACATCAGAGGTGGAAAGCCCGGGCACTTCAGTCTGCACTTCGACCAAAGGCGGCGCAAATTCCGGAAATACATCGAAACGGGTCTGGCTCACAATGCGCGAGCCAGCGATTATCAGAATCCCAGTTAAAACAACGATGGCCACCCGGAGACGCAATGATGTGGATACGAGCCATTTCATCATTTTCCGACTCCAAACTCAGTTCCATAAATCTCTGCAGCCCCAGCCACAACCACCTCATCACCAACCTTCACGCCCCGGGTCAATACAGCGAAATCATTCACGATATGGCTCACTTCAACCCGACGACGCGAGTAGACATGAGAGGCAATCTTAGTATAGACCCAGTTCCCACCGTTGATGTCAACCAAGAGTGCCGACCAGGGCACGACCAAGCTTTCTTCTGGAGTTTTCTGCAGCAGCGAAACCCTTACCTTTTGACCGATACGAAAGAGTCTATCTTTATTGGCAATCTCAAAAAAAAGATCGGCCGAAGCGCTGCCCGGGTCACTGAGCGGAGGGCCCTGGACTGCCTTTGCCTGAAAAAAGCTTGAATTTCGGTCCGTCCCCAGAGGTATGACGGTGACATCTTTCTGAAGATCAATCTTGGCCAGGTCCCCGATATAGACAGGCACACGTATCCATACCGGATGAAGGCTCGCCACTTCAAACAAGGCAGTCGATGCAGGGACAGTTTGTCTTTGAGCGACAAAGATCCTCTGCAAAACTCCGTCAACTGGCGATTCCAGGACAAGCGTTGATAGATTTCCGGCTGCGGCATCCAAATCGGCACCGCTCAACAGATTCAGTTTCGCTGTGGCTGCGTTGAGCGAGGCTTTGGCCCTGGTTAATTCGGCCTGGATTTCCTCAAAGGATTTTTCACTGATGGCTCGGCTGGCTAACAGTTGTTTGGCGCGATCCGCTTTGGCTTGAGCGACTTCATACTCTTGCTGCCGAACAGCCACTTCTTCGCGCGCCCCGTATAATTCTTTTTCTGGCGGCAGCATCAGCAAGCGCATAATCTCCTCTCCCTGTTTGACGAATTTCCCTGCCTGTGGGATCTTGCCTGACTTTGAAGTGAACACTGTCCCAGCGACTGGAGCTGAGACTCGAACATCATTGCCGGGAACTGAAATGATTTCACCTCCGAGTTCCAGACTTCCAGGGAGTGTTCGGCTTTCAACCGATGAAACTTCAATCCCCAATCGTTCCTCCGCTTTTGGAGAGAGAGTCACAGTGGAAAGTGATGATTCTTGGACAGCATTCTCTACTTTTGCAGGGACTTGAGACTTCTCAGAACCCTGAGGGCCTTTCCCGCAAGAATAAAAAATGACTAATAATAAGGGTATAAGAACAAAGTTAGATAATTGTGAGAACCGAAGTTGACGTTTTGGATGCATACTATCCTCCTTCGACGAATAATCAATCGCGCACAATTTATGTTTCATTGATCTAACAGCTTAAATCCGATACTGTGTTTAAGGCTCACTTCAGCCTTTCTCATATCCGCCTCTGCTTCTGCTTTGCGAAGACGCGAGCTCAAGAGCTGGCGCTTAAAATCGAGAAGCTCCAGATAAGAGATTTCTCCTATCGAATACGCCTCCGTCGCATTATTCGCGGCTGTGGTGGCCGCAGGCAAAATATCGACACGAAGTATTCTCACAGCTTTTTGCGCGGCAGTATAATGAGTATGCGCTTCCAGCACTTCCCAGGTTATGCGATGTTTAACCGCGATATACTGTTTGGCTGCCTGGGTTAATTCTGCTTGAGCCCGCGAAACTTTCCCGTTATTCCAGTTTAAAATCGGCAATTCCAACTGGATTCCAGGGCCCATCTCAAATCCCTCTTTACCTTCTCCGTTAGCATCGAGCATAGCAGTGAGGTTAAATATTTTAGAGCGTTCCCACCCCACTCGATATCCTGCCGCTTCGATAGCGATCTCGGCGGCGCGTAAATCCGGACGGGCTGCATACGCAGCAGGCAGCAACTCAGAAGGCGGCAGGATAGACTCGATCGAATCAGAAGCTGGGGAAAGCTCGAGCGTGATTTCTTCCATCCCCAATCCCAGAAGTGACTTCAGCCGCTCTTCAGCAAGTTGTGCATCCCGGACAGAGCGAATGGATGCTTCCTGTGTCAGAGAGGCTTCCAGGCGAATGGCGGTCTCCTCTAGCTCGCTTATATCACCAATCTCCAGGCGGGCAGATGCTATTTCAGCAATCTCTTCTCGAAGGGCCGCTTCTTCCGTGATGATGTCTGCCCGCTCTCGAGCCAACTCGAGCTCAGTGTAGGAGATCATCACATCACGGACGAGGTTGAGGCCGTGTTGAATGAGGTTATCTGCCACTTGTTCAGCATTGAGCTTGGCCGCAGCAACGCGTTTTGGCCTCTGCCAGAAAAAATCGACCGGAAGGTTTAATGTGGCCTCAAGCTGCTTTGGCCCTAATGGAAACAACAGTGACAACACTGGATTTCGGAGCAGGCCAGCATCAATCAGATCCGCACGAGCAAAACCAAGGTCAACAAGATCAGCTTGAAATTGTGCGTTATTCCACAACGCAATGGCCACGGCTTCATTTGCAGTCAGGCCATCAGCAAGGGAAACATCATCGGGCAGCTTCAACACTCCTTCCTCATCTACCGGGCGGAGTTCATGACCCGTTCGACCGGATATCGCATTCGAAACGTAAGACTCATTGTGAATCGAATGCACAGCGCAACCGGTCAAAATAATAATGAGAAAAAAGACCAAGATTCCCATGAAGGAAGAATATTTTCTACTCATAGTATTGAGGTCCTCCTTTAATTTTTTGGATAAGTGTATTGATTCCGATTCTCTTTTTATACTCTATTCCAGTTGAAATCTTCAACCTTCTATTCTTATATTATATTGACGACGAAGAGGAAAAACTTCTTCCCTGCTGAAAGAAAACAGGGTTGAAATCCTGAAAAGGGGAAAGAATATCGGCAAAAAAACTTATTGGCAGTATATTACAGGGAAGAATCGGTAATATCGTCTATCAAATATGTTAAAAACCGGGTGACTCGCGGTTGATTACAGTCAGCTCGCCTTTCAGGTCAACGCGGTCACCTGATATTTGAATCTCATAGGTCCCCGCCCGCGCGAATTTGTAATACTGGATAAAATAGGGCTGCGGATTGTCCACTTTTTCTCTGACAAGGTCCCATCTGTACTGATTGAAGCCTTTCTCGGCCTTGTGCGGAATCGACCAGATGACATCCCCTCTCTTGTTTTTCACGTTGATTGTCACCTCGGCCTCTTTCATAAGGTAAAAGCTTATCGGAACCCTTTCCATAGTGCTGTATTTCGGGTCACGGTGAGTATCCTTAATCCAGGGCAGGCGGGCCACAGGCGTTTCAAAAAGGATGTCTTTCAGGGGCTCACCGTTTTTAAACGCCCGCTGAATAGGCTTGATATTCATCCTGTAGATTCCCCGGCCATGAGTTCCTGCCACCAGGTCCATTTCCCTCTCCTGGATGACCAAATCGGAAATGGCTGTGGCCGCCATATCAGGTCCCAGCAAAGACCAGCTTTGTCCACGGTCTGTCGATACGTAGACGCCTCTATACAACCCGGCGTAGAGGATGTTTTCGTTCACGGGATCCTCCAGGATAACATAGGCCACCTCATCGGGCAGGTTGGATGTAATCGATTTCCAGGTCTTCCCATAGTCTTCAGAGACAAAAAGGTAATTCTTCAGGTCATCATCATTGATACCCGGTACCGCGATATAGACTCGGGAAAGGCTGAAACGGGAAGGACAGATACTCCTGATGTATCTGTTGGGCAGACCCTCAGAATACTCGGTCCATTCTATGCCGTCATTATGCGTGACCCAGAAAGCGCCTTTATCAGTTCCCGCATACAGAAGCCCTGGCTCCAGAAGGGATTCAGCGATTGCGCCCATGGCAGAGGATCTCTTTGCCTCATGGGCTGACTGCGACAAATCAGGACTGATCAGCTTCCAGGAATCTCCCCTGTTCAGACTTTTAAAAATATAATTGCCGGCATGATAAAGCGTCAGATGATTGTGTGGCGATATGATGTATGGGGCCACGAACGTGTAGGCCAACCTTCCTTCCTGACCTTTAGGCAGCCGGGGGCGTATTCCCACAGAACGGCCCGCCTTCATATCTTTTCGACGGATACCTCCGTACTGGCTCGAAAAATAGACGATATTCGGGTTCTCCGGGTCTGGAATCGTGACACACCCATCGCCCCCTGACCAGGCATCCAGCCAGACGTATTCCCATCCATCCGTGTATACTGGATTCCATTCTTTTGCCGGACCGTACACAGATGAGTCATCCTGAGTCCCCCCGTATACGGTATAAGGGTCCTGATTATCGACGGAAATGTCATAGAATTCTCCGGCCGGGAGGTTATTGTAATGCATCCAGGATTTCCCCTTGTCAAAGCTGACAAAAAAGCCCCCGTCATTTCCCAAAGCCAGGTGGTTGGGATTGAGAGGGTTGATCCAGAGCTCACAATGGTCGAGATGCAGAGATTCGGACGCATTCGGAAAGAGGTGGAACACATCTCCGCCAATCAGTTGAAACGTCTGGCCGCCATCTTGGCTGTGTGCCACTCTCACTCCCAGGGCGAATACCTCGTCATCGTTCCGGGGATTCACATAGCAATCGGTAAAATACCATCCGATGCTCGAGAAGATATGGAGTTCATCCTTATGGGTCCTTTTCCAGTTTTTACCTCCATCAACAGTACGGTACACCTCAGCGGCCTGCTCCTTGTCTCTATTCAGGTTGTCCACCAGAGCATAGACTTTATCAGGATTGGACCAGGACACAGCCAGACCGATACGGCCTGTTCTCGGGCCGTCTGGCAAACCTCCTTTGAGCCTTGTCCATGTTTTTCCGCCGTTTCTACTCCTATACACTCCGCTCTCTTTACCGAATATTCCGGGATTGTTTTCCCACATGGAGGCATAGATTATATCCGGGTTGGATGGCGCGATAACCACATCGTTGGCCCCTGTGCGTTCGTTAACATACAGGACATGTTCCCACGTTTGGCCTCCGTCTGTAGTCCTGTAAAGTCCCCGGTTTGTGTTTGTCGACCAGAAATGGCCCTGCACCGCCACGATGACTCTATCCGGATTTTTCGGATGAACGGCAATCTCGCCGATATGAAATGAATCATGAAGCCCCATGTTTCTCCACGTTTGCCCTCCATCATCAGAACGAAACACACCAGTGCCCGGCATGGTGAAATTTCTCGCCTTTTTAAGGCTCTCTCCTGAGCCGAGCCAGATAATATCGGGATTTGAAGGGGCCAGTGCTATATCGCCGATGCCCAGTGCGGACTGGTTCTCAAAGATAGGCTCCCAGGTGAGGCCATGGTTTGTGGTCTTCCACAGGTTTCCCGAGCCAAAAGCCACATACATCGTTCCTGGCCGGATCGGGTCACACTGGACAGCTTCAACTCTCGCTGAATTCATGACCGGCCCGATAGAGACCCATTTCAGGTCGAACTCTGACTCTTCTTTCAGTTTTAAATACTGTTCCCATGAATCAAGGAGAGGGCTCCTCTCTTCCTGGGCCATGATTAAAAGGAAAGTTCCTGCACAAAGAAAGATAAACACAAAAGTGAGTAATGATTTAATCTTCATAAGTTCTAACCCCTTATAATGTTAGGTTTATGCCTCTGTGTATGTTTTATCAGGTGACAAGAAGGCATACTCAATGAAATCAGGCTTAATCCCGTCACCTTCAGAAAGTTCCGGCGTGTGTATGTGGCAAATTTCATTTTATAGTCTTTAGCACCTTTCGAGGCGGAATTTCGTAGTCATTCAAACGCCGGAATACCACCGTACAATAATTTTGATTTAGCATATTTCACACAGCCCTCTATTGTCAATCTGGAAAAAAGAAATAAGAGGCAGGCTGCTTCACCATAAAGAGAAGGAATGGTAAGTCAGGAGAAAAAATTGCATGGAAATCTAGCTAATGACTTAACCGCTGTCTACAAAAACTGTCTGGCAACCAGGGTGGTTTGCTTTATCAGAATCTTCTGGCACGCACGCGGAAGTCGACATTGTCCTTGACCCACTTCCACAATTTGTCCTGGAGGGCTAAGTCTATGCCTGTTTCCATCTGCTTCCGCCATCCCACCATGACTTCACCAGGAACGGTCCAGACACGGACTCGCCTGGCAGGAACATCTTCCCGCCAGTGCTGGGCCACTTTGGGTTCCAGGTAAGTGAGCCGGACAGTGACTCTCCGGGAAAGGTATTCCAGGGGTTCCATGCTGATCTTTTCATAAGCGGCTTTTTCTTCTGAAGTCCCCAAAGCGGGAACGCCGTCTGTAACGATAATGATGGAAAGCGGTGCAAGGGTGAGGTTTCTATCCTTAGTGAGTTGGGCAATTTCTTCGAAAAAAGCGTTAAAATCCGTTATTATGTCTTCTGGAGGAAACCACTTTCGAAGTTCTTCTTCAATCTGTGTGACATCTTTGCCTTCGAGGTCGTGAATCGGATGGAAGGCCTTAGGTTCATCTTCACTTGTTCCCCCTATGGAACCCACGAACAGGGCTCTCAGTTTACTCATTTCACCCAGTTCATTGAGATGACCGTAGATATAGTGAGAAAGGAAGGCGATGGCATCATCGTAATAAGGCGAATTCCGGAAAGAACCGCTGACATCCACTCCGACAAACAGGACTAATCGAGGTTTCCTCTGGCCAGATGGCATGTTACACGCCGCACAGATCATCAGGAGGAGTGCAAGGCCCGCACTTAAGAGAAACAGGTTTTTATACTTCTGCCTCATGCTTCATCTCCTCTCTTCGGAGCCA
>Ga0209636_10004735_pt1 | contig 13902 bp, 10 predicted proteins | sample DeeMarSWOR152_54_FD_187464 | JGI IMG/M metagenome (GOLD analysis project Ga0209636, IMG submission 187464) | Marine sediment microbial communities from White Oak River estuary, North Carolina - WOR-1-52-54 (SPAdes) (version 2) | ecosystem: Environmental > Aquatic > Marine > Intertidal zone >...
TTCATTGAGCTTCCCCATCTCACATACTTTGTCGCCACCCAGGCACACCCGGAACTGAAATCACGGATGGAGGAACCATCTCCCCTGTTCTATGGCTTTGTGCAGGCGTGTTTGGGTGAGGGATAGCACTATGGGGCTGGGCCCATTTCCTCCCAGGCTTTTATGGGAGAATGTTTGACGAATTCTTCCAAGAGAAAACCGCGTGTGACAGCCTCACTTTTTGAGCCCCACAATAAACCAAAAGCGTGCAAACAACTCGCAGATGTTAATCGAAAAGATATCCGAAACCAACCGCTGTACTCCCACCGACACCTCATCGATAATTTCCCCGAAGTGAGCAATCGCCACATGTTCGCTCGTCTCCCGCATATCTCTACTGACCGGGCGCAGAAGACTTAAGGTCGGGTACATTTTTGTAGGAATATTTAGCCTTTTATACAGTAGTGTAAGCATCGTTCTGTCCTGACTGGGTCTCTATTCATCCAAATCTATTGGAAATACAAATGTTTTTACTTCAACGGCGCTCTGAGAACGTTGGTATACAATATGCAATATCAATGAAATAAGAGAGAGATCCCTGCTTTCTTAGGGTTTCCCTCTGAGGCCCTCTGACTGCTCGAGGGATTTCATGAGGAAACCCATCACAGTCTAAACCTATCATCAACTTTTAGGAGGTTGCTATGGCAATCGATTGGGGTCCACATTATATAGTCCCTTCAGAGACGCTGAAAACCTTTTCCGGCAGAGTCCTGCTAAGAGAAACATTTGACGAAGAGCTGTTGAAAAAGGAATTGGCGACGCTTGGGTTGCCAGGGGATCGAATGAACGCCACCAACCCCTGGTATTGCAGGAAGAAGGGGACGGAAACCTGGATCAAGATTGGGGAATCGTCGAACAAGAAAGAGAACTTCGCCGTTTCCTGGGATACTACAAACCTAGAGAATGGTGAATATGAGGTGCTTGGGTTTATGCACGTTTGGATCGGGAAAGGAGACCGTGAAGTCGCCGTTGCCAGAGAGAATATTGTAGCAGTTACGGTCGAAAATTAACCCCACCAGAATCTCTGCTTCTTCTTTGTAGTATGTGCCTCTTTTTGCCCCATGGCCAGCCGTTCACTGTTGCTTGGGAGCATGAATCCGAACCTCTGAGGGCAAAAGATGGCCGGCTCGTCAAAAGGTGGATCAGGGACTCCATAGAGTTCTTACACCCCTTAAGCACTCGTTTTGATTTGCTAGGTTAAGAGCAATGGGGCTCTTTCGGCAAGATTCACGAACTGCTCCTGCGCCGAATCCTTCATTTCCACCAGTTCTCCGCTTAGCAAATGGTTCGTTTCTCATTTACCGATAGTGGCTTCGGGATCGAGGTGCGTTGAGTGCCGGTTTCGCTTCAATCTCATCCCTTGCTGCTAAGCGGCTGAGCCGAAAAAGAGCTAAGAGCAGCATCCTCTCCGATCTCATAGATCATATGCCGCGCGACAGTTGCTGGGTGATTTCACCCCCCTCCCCCATTTAAAAGCCACCTCTTCCGTATGAGGCGAAGCTCCAGGACCAAAGTTCGGGACTCGCTCAGAAGAGGTACGCCCTTTAGATTCGTCCGATACCGATCAATTCCTGACTTGGGGTTCTGGGTGCACATGCAGCCTGAAGAAAACCGCCATACGACCTTGTCCGCACTCCGGGGCATTTGTGCATGTAGGCAAAATAACCCTACTGAAAACTGTCAAAATATGGTATGAGATATTGGCAACCCCAAAACATAAGTTGGTAAGGCGATGAGATGGATAAGATCTCTCAGAAAACATATGATAAATATATCAAGGCTATTACCGAGATAAGCAAGGCTATTACCTCGGACCAATATTTGGAGGATATCCTCAAATTGATCGTCATGGTAACCGCTCAGGTTACCGGCGTTGAAATTTGCTCCCTGTGGTTGATAGAGGAAGGAGAGAGGGGTAAAGTGGCTCGACTCAAGGCGACCCAGTCGATTGATCCAGATTATGTTAAGGATCGCGTGCTTAATATGAACGAGGGGGTTGTGGGCTATGTAGCCTCTACAAACAAACCCCTCACAGTAGAGGATGTATTAAAAGAGCCCCGGTTCAAGGAAAAGGAGATGGCAAAAAAGCTGGGCCTCGTATCCATGCTCGGGGTGCCTTTGCATGTTAAAGAAGACAGGGTGATCGGTGTGCTGGATTGCTTTACGGTTAAGCCCCACAAATTCTCAGAAACGGAGGTCAGCCTCGTAACAACGGTAGCGAATCAGGCTGCCATTGCCATCGAGAATACGCAGCTTATGGTCAGAACTAAGATAATCGAGCAAGAGCTTGAAAAGAGAAAGATGATTGATAGGGCAAAGGAGATATTGATGACAAAGAAGGGCTTGTCTGGGGAAATGGCATTTCGGTGGATACAGAAAAAAAGCATGGACACCCGGAAGTCAATGAAAGACATTGCAGAGGCGGTCATCATCTCTCAGGACATTTAGAAGGAAATTTAAGAGCTTGACATATCATCAGTTTTTCACTATGTAATGTTGCGCGCATAACCATTCAAGGTAATACGAAGGCGTATTACACCAGACAAAGGGGTCCACTATATCTCATTGACGGGATAGGTGGATTTTTTTTGGCTTTATAATCATATTGAAAAAGGCGGAGGAATCACAATGGCTAATTTATCGAGACCAAATGCAAATGACTCAACGCAAACAGCTAATCGCTCAAGGAATGTCGCTCCCATGAGCGGCATCTGCTCCCGCTGCATCGATGGTTGTACCGGCAACTGTGAGATATTCAAATCGACCTTTCGAGGACGTGAATTGCTGTATCCGGGGCCATTTGGAGATGTGACAGCCGGTGCAGACAAGGATTATCCGATGGACTACTCGCACCTTAACATGCAAGGCTATGCATTTGGGGCGCAAGGCCTGGGTGAAGGGGTCACGGGCGATTCGGACACGGCCATTTTTCCGGTGGTAAACACCGAAACTGAATACGGCTGGGATAAAAAGGTCAAGATGAGGGTGCCCGTGTTTACTGGGGCATTAGGCTCAACCGAAATCGCCCGCAAAAACTGGGAGCACTTCGCAATCGGCGCTGCCCTCAGCGGGGTTACCATTGTGTGCGGCGAAAACGTGTGCGGCATAGACCCACAGCTCGAACTGGATAAAAACCATAAGGTAGTTAAAGCCCCTGACATGGACCGCCGCATTGAAATCTACCGGAGATATCATCGCGGATACGGGGAGATTCTCGTGCAGCTCAATGTTGAGGACACCCGGCTTGGCGTGGCCGAGTATGTGAACAAGGAACACGGGCTTGAAACCATCGAGCTGAAATGGGGCCAGGGAGCCAAGTGCATCGGCGGTGAAATCAAGGTGAATAACATAGACAGAGCGCTGGAGCTTCAAAGAAGAGGTTACATAGTCACACCTGACCCGTCCGACAAGAGCGTACAAGCTGCATTTACGGATGGCGCCCTCAGGGAGTTTGAACGCCACAGCAGAATGGGCTTTATCAGCGAAGAGGGTTTTCTTGGCGAGGTTCAACGCTTACGAGAGATTGGGTTTAAGAGAATTACCCTCAAAACCGGGGCTTATAGCCTGAGAGAGCTGGCAATGGCCATTAGGTGGGGCTCCAGGGCACATATCGATCTCCTTACCATTGATGGTTCTGGCGGCGGGACCGGGATGAGCCCATGGCGTATGATGGAAGAATGGGGCATGCCCAGCCTCTACCTCCATTCCGCTGCGCATGAGTTCTGCCAGAGGTTGGCAGACAAAGGTGAAAAGGTGCCAGATATTGCCTTTGCAGGCGGTTTCAGTTCTGAGGACGGCATCTTCAAAGGATTAGCCCTCGGTGCGCCATTCGCAAAAGCGATCTGCATGGGCAGGGCCCTGATGATCCCCGGTATGGTGGGCAAGAACATAGCCCAGTGGCTCAAGGACGATAATCTGCCCAAAACGGTCAGCAGGTTTGGCACAACCGTGGAAGAGATATTTGTCAATTATGAAAATGTCAAAGACCTAGTTGGAGCCGATGAGATAAAGAATATCCCCCTCGGCGCAATCGGCATCTACAGCTACAGCGACAAACTGCGGGTAGGGCTCCAGCAGTTGATGGCAGGCACGAGAAATTTCTCTCTTGCATCTATCTCAAGAAAGGACCTGATGTCCCTGACCGAGGAATGCGCTAAGGTGACGGGGATTCCCTATCTCATGGAGGCTTACCGGCAAGAGGCAGAGGCTATTTTGGACAGCTAATGGCCACTATGAATGAAAAGGGGAATCTGGCTTATGGGTCGATTCCCCTTTTTTTCGTGCTAGACCGCACCGTTGTTTCATAGAATATCTTATGAGGTACGGGGCTTCTCGTGCACGCCTCTCAAACAGAAGATTGAGATCGCTATGACTAAGGAAACTGCTTGATAAATTCTTCTCTTCAGACTATTTTCCTCGTTAGCATAATTTGGATTGAGCCTTTAATTACCCCACACGAAAAGGACGATGCCCAAACGCACTGATATTCACAAGGTTATGATCATCGGTTCCGGCCCCATTATTATCGGTCAGGCCTGTGAGTTCGATTACTCCGGCACCCAGGCCTGCAAGGCCTTGCGGGCGCTCGGATACGAAATTGTGCTGGTTAATTCGAACCCTGCAACCATCATGACCGATTCCCTTTTTTGCTCTACCCCTGCTTTCTCCAATGAGGATATTTTTTGTTCGCCCACCTCGATTCCTGACCAAACAAGTTTAACCCTCCTTGACGAAAAATATATTTTTTGATAGTTGTTCTTAAACAGAATAATGCCTTAACCCTGACAAAAGGCGTACCATGATCCGAATACCAGGACTCCCATTTCCCATAAAGAGAGGTGGGTTTGTAATGGCATACAGACTTAATCGAATGATATGAAGAGCAGTCAAGATCACGAAGGAGAGTCAGGGAAAATAATCAACAGACACGGGAAACATGGCAGGAATAGTAGCTTTTGACAATGAGCGATACATAAGAGAACAGACCTCTGAAATCCTCGAAAGGGCTAGTCAGTTTAACAACAAACTGTATCTCGAATTTGGGGGCAAGCTTCTTTATGATTATCATGCATCTAGGGTTTTGCCCGGATATGATGCGAATGTAAAAATGAGGCTTTTACAGAAATTAAAAGACAAGGCAGATATCCTGCTTTGCATCTATGCTGGTGATATTGAAAGAAAGAAAATAAGGGCAGACTTTGGGATTACCTATGATTCTGACGCCCTCAAATTGATTGATGATTTAAGGGGGTGGGGAATCGATGTGCTGGGTGTGGTCATAAACCGTTTTGATAACCAACCAGCCGCCACATTGTTCAAAAATAAATTGGAAAGAAGAAACATAAAAGTCTACACTCATTGTTTTACAAAAGGGTATCCCACAGACCTAGACCTGATAGTCAGCGAGGAGGGTTACGGAGCAAATGAGTATATTGAAACGGAAAAACCTCTGGTCATTGTTACAGGTCCCGGTCCCGGCAGCGGAAAGTTAGCCACCTGTCTTTCTCAATTATATCATGACTACAGGAAAGGGATTAAGTCCGGATATGCTAAATTTGAGACCTTTCCTATCTGGAATCTATCGCTTAAACATCCAGTCAATATAGCATATGAGGCAGCAACCGCTGATATCAAAGATTTTAACCTCATCGATCCTTTTCACCTGGAATCATATAATCAGACAGCGGTAAACTATAACCGTGATGTCGAAGTATTCCCCGTTCTTAAAAGAATATTGGAAAAAATAACTGGTGGCGAATCATATTTCAGATCTCCGACAGATATGGGAGTGAATCGAGCTGGTTTTGCAATAACCGATGATGATGTCACAGGCGAGGCAGCCAAGCAGGAAATTATCAGGCGGTATTTTCGATACCAATGTGAATATGTGATGGGTTTTGCGGATAAGGAAACCGTCCAGAGGGTAGAGCTTTTTATCAAGGATTTTAATCTCGAACCAGAGTACAGGAGTGTTGTTGAACCGGCACGCCAGGCCGCCAGGGAGGCACAGGAGAAAGATAAAGGTAATGAAGGCATATATTGTGGGGCTGCCATAGCATTAAGAGACGGCACCATCGTGACCGGCAACAACTCCCCCCTCATGCATGCAGCATCAAGCCTTATCTTGCATGCCATAAAGCACTTAGCGGAAATTCCCCCTAAGATAAAGTTGTTGCCTTCCAACATAACGGACTCGGTCAAAAATCTTAAGACGGAAATCCTAAATGAGAAATCCATCAGCCTGGATCTGGAAGAGACCCTGATTGCCCTCGGTATCAGTGCAACGACAAACTCTGCTGCTCAATTGGCTATCGAGAAATTAACAGAACTTCGGGGCTGTGAAGTCCATATAACCCACATCCCCACACCGGGCGATGAAGCGGGTTTGAGGCGTCTGGGCGTTAACCTGACGAGCGATCCAAATTTTTCCACAAAGGATCTTTTCATTTCCTGAATCAGAACCACTAAGGAAATCTTTTCGGCAGAACTTACTTCTCCAGATTTGGGCCCATAAACGCAATCTAAGCTGCTACTAAGCCATGAGCCACTCTATCCATTGCCTCACCCATAAGCCTTGAAACGAGCGTTTCAAGGGCAACTGCCTTATCTTCTGATGCTTTTTCACTTTGCTCTGCCCCTCCTCCTTTCTGCCATAGGGATATTTTATTGTTGCCAGGAGTTTTGAACTAAGGTCGTAAATATTCACTAGAAAGCATTCCTCCATAAGGAAACTGCTTGATAAATTCTTCTCTTCAGACTATTTTCCACCATAGCATGTTCTTTTCAATCTCGCTCTTAGCTACGGTGAAGGAAAAAGACAATGCCCAAACGCACCGATATTCACAAGGTTATGATCATCGGTTCCGGCCCCATTATCATCGGTCAGGCCTGTGAGTTCGATTACTCTGGCACCCAGGCTTGCAAGGCCTTGCGGGCGCTCGGATACGAAATTGTGCTGGTTAATTCGAACCCGGCTACTATTATGACCGATCCGGGCATGGCTGATTCCACTTACATTGAGCCACTTAACGTAGAGACTATGGAGAGAATCATCGAAAAGGAGCGTCCAGATGCTTTGTTGCCCAACCTTGGAGGGCAGTCTGGACTTAATCTCTCCTCAGAGTTGTCCAGAAGGGGCGTGCTTGAAAAATATGGTGTTAAAATCATCGGCGTGGCAGTTGATGCTATTGAGCGCGGTGAGGACCGCATCGAATTCAAGGCTACCATGGAGAGGTTGGGCATAGAGATGCCCAAGAGTGCGCCGGCTTATAGCGTCGAAGAGGCCGAAAAAATCGCACAAGAACTCGGTTACCCCGTTGTCATCAGGCCCGCCTATACCATGGGCGGCACGGGCGGTGGCCTGGTTTATAACGTTGAAGAACTCGGAACAGTAGCAAGTCGTGGTCTCTCAGCCAGCCTCATCGGCCAGATTCTGGTGGAGGAATCAGTGCTGGGCTGGGAGGAGCTGGAGCTCGAAGTGGTCCGCGACAAAAAGAACCAGATGATCACCGTGTGTTTTATTGAAAACGTAGATGCAATGGGAGTCCACACCGGTGATTCTTACTGCACAGCACCTATGCTGACCATAGCCCCCGAACTCCAGACGCGCATGCAGGAGCATTCATATAGAATTGTGGAGGCGATCCAGGTGATTGGTGGCACCAATATCCAGTTTGCCCATGATCCCGAGTCAGATCGCCTTGTTGTTATTGAGATCAACCCTCGAACATCCCGATCCTCAGCCCTTGCCTCCAAGGCCACGGGTTTTCCCATTGCCCGGGTCTCTACCCAGCTCGCGGCTGGGATGACCCTTGACGAAATCCCCTACTGGCGCGAGGGGACCTTGGATAAGTACACGCCTTCGGGTGATTACGTTGTCGTAAAGTTCGCCCGATGGGGCTTTGAGAAATTCCATGGTGCCGAGGATAAGCTCGGCACCCAGATGAGGGCCGTGGGTGAGGTAATGAGCATCGGAAAGTCATACAAAGAGGCCTTCCAAAAGTCCATCCGGTCCCTTGAAAATGGCCGCTACGGACTCGGCTTTGCCAAGGATCTTCATGCCAAATCGCTCGAGGAGTTGATGGATTTACTGACCGAACCCTCAAGCGAGCGGCAATTCATTATGTATGAAGCCCTTAGAAAAGGAGCGCCCGTACAGGAGCTTTACAAAAAGACATACATCAAAACATGGTTTATCGAGCAGATGAAAGAGCTCGTTGAGCTCGAGGAGAAAATCCTCACATTCAAGGGCAAAGAACTCCCTGATGACCTCCTAATCCGTGCCAAGAGGGATGGGTTTGCGGACCGTTACCTGGCACAGATCCTTAAAATCCCAGAGAAAGAGCTCAGAAATCGCCGGACCTCCCTGGGAGTGGTCGAGGCATGGGAACCGGTGCCGGTCAGCGGTGTGGAGAATGCAGCGTACTATTTCTCTACATACAATGCGCCAGACAAGGTGGAAAGAGAAGAAGGCCCCAAGGTCATGATCCTGGGCGGTGGGCCGAACAGGATTGGCCAGGGGATAGAGTTCGACTATACATGTGTTCATGCTGCCTTTGCCCTGCGCGACCTGGGCTTCAAATCAATCATGGTTAACTGCAATCCTGAGACCGTTTCAACGGACTACGATACCTCTGATCGACTCTACTTTGAACCCTTGACCGCTGAGGATGTCCTGAGCATATACGAAAAGGAAAGGCCACAGGGAGTAATTGTCCAGTTTGGCGGGCAGACACCGTTAAACATTGCAAATGAGCTGGCCGAAGCAGGGGTCAAAATCATCGGAACATCGCCTGAGAGCATTGACCTTGCCGAGGACAGGGATCGCTTCCGAATGATTATGGCTAAATTGGGCATTCCTCAGCCAGAGTCAGGAATGGCCAGTACCTTAGATGAGGCACTCGCTATCGCGGAAAGGATCGGCTATCCCCTCATGGTCAGACCATCCTATGTGCTGGGAGGGAGGGGAATGGAGGTGGTCTATGACGGGGAAATGCTGAGGCATTATGTGGCAGCTGCCGTCGGCGTCACGCCTGAAAGGCCGATTCTTATCGACAAGTTTCTGGAGAATGCCATCGAAGCAGAGGCTGATGCCCTGGCCGACGGCAGAGAAGCCTTCGTGCCTTCTATCATGGAACATATTGAGCTCGCTGGGATCCACTCAGGAGATTCAGCCTGCATCATTCCGCCAGTCAGCATCCCTGCCAAGCATATTGATACCATCAATGAGTATACCAAAAAGATTGCGGTAGAGCTCAACGTAATTGGTCTGTTAAATATACAGTATGCCATTGCCCAGGATACCGTGTATATCCTTGAAGCCAACCCGCGGGCATCGAGAACCGTACCCCTTGTCTCCAAGGTCTGCAATATCTCCATGGCCAGGATCGCCACGGAACTTATGTTGGGCAGGACGATTGCCGAGCTCAACCTCAAACAGAGAAGCATTCATCACTTCGGAGTCAAAGAGGCGGTTTTTCCCTTTAACATGTTGCCAGAAGTTGATCCTCTTTTGGGCCCTGAAATGCGCTCCACCGGAGAGGTGCTTGGGCTTGCAAAAGACCCGGGTCTGGCATTTTTCAAGGCCGAAGAGGCCACCCAGCTGCGACTTCCTGCTGAGGGAACTGTTCTTATAACAGTGCTAGAAAAAGATCGGCTGTCCATACCTGAAATCGCAAAACGATTCAAGACCCTTGGCTTTAAGATCAAGGCCACTGAGGGGACCCATCAATTCCTGGCAGAACATGGGATCGAATCAGAACATATACTCAAGTTACATGAGGGCAGACCAAACATTGCGGATGCGATAAAAAACAGCGAGATCCAGCTGGTGATTAACACACCGAGCGGTAAATTAAGCAAATATGATGATTCCTATATCCGCAAATCAGCTGTCAAGTACAAGATTCCTTATATCACCACCGTTGCAGCAGCCATGGCTGCGGTTAGGGGTATTGAGGCCTACCAGCGTGATCATGGACTTGTCAAGTCACTTCAAGAATACCACAGGGATATCGACAAGCACCGGGGAGGAAACAACCAATGAAATCTACAGGGGATAACTGTGCTGTATTTGGTATTGTTAAAGAGACAGAGTGTGTTGAAGATATCTATAGGGGTCTTGACTTCCTTCAACACAGAGGCCAGCAATTCTGCGGGATTGCCACGTATAACGGGAAAAGGATATACCTGATAACCCATTATGGTCAGGTAGGGAATACCTTCACCTCCCATGAGTTAGAGACCTTTAGAGGCAATATGGGTATTGGGCACGTGAGCCTTAAGGAACGGCAGCCCATGATGTGGCAGGGGGCTGTTGGTGAGATAGCGGTTGCCTTTAGCGGTAATATCATAAATAGCGAGGCCTTGTTAGGCGAGATGAAGGAAAGGGGAGAGGCCTTCTATCATGGTTTGGATATTGAAATCATCTCCAAACTCATTCTGCAAGAGAAGAATGTGGTTACAGGGATTTCTAAGCTGGCTGAAAAGATAACAGGCTCTTATTCGCTCGTTGTTTTAACTGAACACGGGATATATGCTGCCAGAGATGTCTATGGATTCAGGCCCCTCATTCTGGGAGAGGGACCTGGTGTCTTTATGGTGGGCTCGGAGTCGAGAGCTGCCCAGAATATGGGGATAAGTCGCTTGAGAGACGTGAGGCCTGGGGAGATAGTGTTTATTACTGAAAATGGATTCGAGACCAAGCAACAACTGAAAAGCCCACGGAGAGCCCACTGTGCCTTTGAATGGGCATACACGGCCAGCATGGATAGCAAGATTGACGGACTCTACGTTCAAGAGGCCAGAAATAACCTAGGAAAAAGTCTGGCCGAAAGGGATATTCAAGAAGGCGGAATTCAGGCCGATCTGGTGGCACCGGTTCCAATGTCGGGCATTGGACACGCCCTCGGATATCACATGGTATCTGGGTTGCCCTACCAGGAGGTCTTTCTTTATAACCGGTATGCTGATAGAAGCTATACCCAGTTAACCCAGGAGGACCGGGATAGGATGGCAAAGAAGAAGCTCTCTGTCCTAAGATATGCGGTTAAGGATAAGAGGATTGTTCTTTGCGATGACTCAATAGTGCGGGGTACTCAGATCAGGGACAAGGTGAGAGAGCTGAAGAATGCCGGAGCCAGGGAGGTTCATGTGCGCATCGCCTGTCCACCATTGATGTATCCCTGTGATTTCGGCATATCAACCAGGACTTACGAAGAGCTTTTGGCCAGAAAATACCTTGCCAATGGAAACATCACCACTTTGGATGAGCTGAAGGCCCTGGAGACCTGGGTCTCGGAAAAGGTTGGCGCCGATTCGGTGCGATACAACAGCCTTGAGGCCTTTGTTGAGGCACTGAAGATTTCCAGAGAGAACCTATGTCTCAAGTGCTGGGACGGGGTTTTGCCGCTCACCTGAAAGGCATGCCGTGAAAATTGCTCTCGCCCAAATTAATCCAACGATCGGGGATTTTCCCCGGAACGCGGAAAAGGTCATGGCTGCAGCGGAAAAGGCCAACGGTCTTTCCTGTGATCTCGTCGTATTTTCCGAATTGGTCATTTCAGGCTATCCTCCTCGAGACCTGTTGGAAAAGAGGGATTTTGTTGATGCCAATCTCAGCCACCTGCAGAAGTTGATTGCGTCTATCAAAGGTATTGGGGTGATCTGTGGGTTTGTGGACAAGAATACAGGAGAAGGGGGCAATCCTCTTTTCAATTCGGCGGTGCTTTTTGAGAACGGGAAGATACTCCACCGGGTAAATAAAAAGCTTCTTCCCACCTATGACGTGTTCGATGAGAGGAGGTACTTTGAGCCTGGAATAGAATGCACCTCTTTTCTCTATAAGGGTTGCCGGCTAGGAGTTACCATCTGTGAGGACATCTGGAATGACAAGGATTTTTTCTCACGGCATCTTTACCCCAACGATCCCGTTGAAAAGAGGGTTAAGGAAGGAGCCAACCTCCTTATTAATATCGCCGCATCTCCTTATCACGTAGGCAAACGAGAGTTTAAGTGGGATATGATCAGGGCTATCGTAACAAAATACAAGGTTCCCCTTGTGTACGCAAATCAAGTCGGCGGAAATGACAGCGTGCTCTTTGACGGCCTGAGCCTTGTGTTTGATTCCAGGGGCACGATAACCGCAAGAGCCCGAGACTTCGAGGAGGACATCGTTACCTTTGACACTGAGACCGAGCAAGGCGATATCCATCCAATCTCAGAATCTGATACCGAATCAGTCCTTAACGCCCTCATTATGGGAACCAGAGACTATGTTGAAAAATGCGGGTTCTCCAGGGCACTGGTGGGGCTGAGCGGCGGCATCGATTCGGCCCTTACCTTATGTATCGCGGTCCGAGCCCTCGGGAAAGAGAATGTCGCTGCGATCTTTATGCCCTCTCAGTATACGGCACAGGAGAACCTTGAAGACAGCAAAGAGCTGGCAACCAATTTGGGGATCAAGCTCCTTCAAATACCCATCGGTGGGATATTTGAAAAATTCCTTGATGAACTCGATCCGCTCTTCAAAGATGTGGCCACCGAGGTTACCGGCCAAAATATACAGGCACGGGCGCGGGGCACTATCCTGATGGCCCTGAGTAACAAGCTCGGTTACCTGCTCCTTTCAACGGGTAACAAATCGGAGTTGGCAGTAGGCTATTGCACCCTGTACGGAGATATGAATGGTGGCCTTGCCGTTATCTCCGATGTGCCAAAGACCATGGTGTACGAAATCGCTCGCTTTATCAACAGAGAAAACGAGGTGATCCCGGAGCGGATTATACACAAGCCACCCTCTGCTGAGCTCAAACCGGACCAACGAGATCAAGATGATCTGCCCCCGTACGATGTGCTCGATGGCATCTTGAAGGCATATGTCGAGGATAACAAATCGGCGGATGAGATCACAGACATGGGCTATGAGGCATCAATCGTCAGGGATATAATCACCCGGGTCGATCGCAACGAATACAAGCGGCACCAGGCACCTCCGGGCCTCAAGGTTACCACCAAGTCCTTTGGTTATGGGAGACGCTACCCTATCGCCCAAAAGTACCGATCTCCATAGGAATCATAAAATTTCGAACTTTGTGTGTGGTTAAACAGTAAGGTCCTATCACCTTCAATGACCCCGCCGCTACCATTTCCGCATGTCAATGCCTTACCCCCTCGCTCTATTCTCACCTGAAATGAGGATAACAACCATATCCTGAGGCGACTTTCCCATTGACACACAAGAGCTAATCCCCTATATTTTGGTCCACAAAAAGCCAGTTCTTATCATTTTGCCTTTCCGTCCCTGAGTGCCAAACTACTCGCAGCCCAGGCGTGTGCGGGTACCGAATTCGGCGGAGCCGCCAGACGCGAAACGGGGCTCGCCGACATGTAAAACCCTATTCGTCCCCGAAACATTCCAAACTCAGCCCACAAAAAAGGGGGCCTGAGCGGCTGAGATGGGGCACGCGGGGGGTAATTCCACATCGGATAGGCCGTGAACAGGGAAGTGGGGTGCATAACCCTAGGGTTATACGGGCGACGGGCGGGTTTCCCAGAGCATTTGTACTGGCAGGGCGGTTAAGAGAGTACGGCTCTTTTTACTAGTGTTTTGGTTATCTCAACTTTGTATGCGTTCATGTTGAGTGGTAGTGCACCTATGATTGCTGCCTCTGATGCCGCTTCTGCCGTTGCGGCATTGATTGCCTTTCCCTTGATCGCCTGTTCTGCCATGGTTGCCCGGATTGGTGCCGGGGCAACTGCTCCAAGGACTATCTTAGCGTCCTGGCAAACCCCGCCGTCAACAGTGATGACCGAGGCGACGCTGACGATGGGGAAATCAACGGACTCCCGCAGTCTGAATTTGAG
>Ga0209636_10004736_pt1 | contig 13902 bp, 10 predicted proteins | sample DeeMarSWOR152_54_FD_187464 | JGI IMG/M metagenome (GOLD analysis project Ga0209636, IMG submission 187464) | Marine sediment microbial communities from White Oak River estuary, North Carolina - WOR-1-52-54 (SPAdes) (version 2) | ecosystem: Environmental > Aquatic > Marine > Intertidal zone >...
TTTGTTTGCCACGTTCGAAGATAGACGGGTGATAGCGCTGTGAGCAACCTCATTGAATCTCACTTTGGACCCTCCCCGCTGAGTCAATATGTCCAATTCGGTGGTATTTTTCATGGGTTAAAAAGTGGGTAGCAGCCTAGCGCAGTTTTTGACTTCAATTCCGGAAAACAGAGGAGAAAGGAGCGATGGTTTTCTGTGATCTCAGAGGGTACATTGATTTCTTGGACAAAGAAGGTGAAATCGTGCGCATCAAGCAGGAGGTCGACTGGCATCTAGAGGTCGGAGCCATTATCCGGAGATCATATGATTTGAAGGCTCCCGCTCCTCTTTTTGAGAACCTCAAGGGGTATCCCCCAGGATTCCGTATCTTAGGAGCCCCCATAGGTACGAGTGCCAGACCAAATCGATATTTCTCGAGGCTTGCGATTTCTCTCGATATGCCCGCGGAATCGTCCTATGAAAGAATCGTGGAGGAATACGGAAAGAGGAGCTCCCGGTCAATCGCACCCGTGCTGGTGGACACGGGTCCCTGTAAGGAGAACATCGTCACAGGGGAAGATATCGACCTCTTCAGGTTTCCCATACCCTATCTTCATCAAGGCGATGGGGGCCGCTATCTGGGTACGTGGCACCTTGTAGTTACCAAGGATCCTGATTCGGGATGGATCAATTGGGGAATGTACCGGATTATGGTGATTGATAGCAAAACCATGGCTTGCCAGATTCGCCCGGATCAGCATATCGGTATACACTATCACCAGAAATATGAAGCCAGAAACCAACCCATGGAGTTTGCAGTGGCTATAGGGACGGAGCCCGTTTCGTCTATCGTGTCCGCGACCAGGGTGCCCCCGGGGATCTCGGAGGCAGATGTGGCCGGGGGCCTGCGGGGGAAGCCCGTGGAACTCGTCAAGTGTGAAACCGTGGATCTCTGTGTCCCGGCCACCTCCGAAATTGTCATCGAGGGGATTGCCCCTCCGCGAGAGAGGCTTCCCGAGGGTCCCTTTGGAGAATACACCGGGTATCTGTCACGGGACAATCGGCCTAAGCCTGTTTTCAAGGTCAGTGCGGTCACCCATAGAAAGGATCCAATTCAGGTGCATTCTTGTATGGGAGTTCCAGTGGATGATTCAGCGGTAGTGACCACCGTCATCCGAGCGTCTGACATTCTTCAAGAATTGAGGGGAAAGGGATTTCCGGTAAGAATGGTGTATTGCCCCCCAGAAGCGGTGAGTCATATGGCGGTGGTATCCACTGACGTTCCCTTTGCCAACTTCGCCAAGCACCTGGCTGCTGCGGTTTGGGGGTCGAATGCTGGGAGAACCATATGGTACCTGATCGTCGTTGACAAAGACGTTGATCCCACCCAGATGGATCAGGTTCTCTGGGCAATGACCACGCGGTGCCACCCCCACAGAGGCATTTTTACAATGGGGCAGTCGTGGGGGATTTCTCTTCTGCCTTTTCTCAGCCGATATGAACGGGAGACCGGCCTTGGAGCGCAGGTTCTCATTGATTGCACGTGGCCCAAGGAGTGGCCGAAGGAGGAGATCCCGATAACCGCATCATTCGAATCGGTATGGCCAAAAGAGATCCAGGAAAAGGTTGTCACGAATTGGTCCTCCTATGGCTACCGTGACGAATGACCGGCTCAGAGAACATCTGGGCCACGGAGTGCCTGCCCAGGGTGCTCCTTCCGCAGACAGGCCTAGAGATACGATTTTTCTCCAAAGCGGAGAAAAATCCTTGAGAGGGAACGCAATCACTCGTTTATGAGAGTGTTTCAATCGTTGTCACTCAGTTTCCCCTTACACCCGATAGGAGGTTGATCATGAAATATGTAGACCAAAGGGATATCGCTCCGTTGGAGTTTCCCGGCAGAAGCTTAACCGTACTGATCTCACCGGACGATGGAAGCCAACATCTGACGGTTGCTATCTCGAAGGTTCCTGCGGGGGGTATGCTACCCTGGCACATGCATGAAACATCCGATGAAGTAATTTACGTTATCGAAGGAGAAGGCACTGCTTCCCATGAATCCCTGGAAGAACCGGTTAAAGTCTTCCCAGGAATGACATTCTACATGCCGATGGGCAAGAAACACTGCATTGAGAACAAGGGAAGGTCGGAAATGCGTTTGTGCTGTGCCTTCTCACCTGCAATCAAATTCGCTCCCCCGAAATGAAAGAAACGTACGGGCTAAGGTGACGGATCGAGTTCGTTCAGACTTTCCGTCGGAGCGGGGATCTATTTCGAAGGATAACGAACCATGAAATTTGGATGTTCACCTGGCTATATGGGCAAAACCCTGAGGGTAGACCTGTCTCGACATCGCTTCTCTAAAGATGATTGCCAAGAAGAGACTCTCAGAGACTACTTAGGCGGGGCGGGGATAGGGATAAGAAAACTCTATGACGAAGTGCCTCCCGCAATTCAGTGGTCAGATGGAGAGAATCGGTTAGTTCTGGCAGCAGGCCCCCTAAACGGCACCAGTGTGGCGGGGTCGGGCACGATATGTGCGATAACCAAGGGATGCCTAACCAACGGTGGTGCATCCAGTCAAGCCAATGGATACTTTGGTGCATACCTTAAGACTTCAGGTTTCGATGCGATTGTTATTCAGGGAATGTCTGATCAGTGGAAATATCTTTACGTACACGATGATGCCCTCGAACTGAGAGATGCAGATCATCTTCTCGGGAAAGACACCATTCAGACCGAGGGACTGATCAAGAAAGAATTGGGTGAGAAAGAAGGCAGAATCAGCGTTTACAGTATAGGCCCAGCTGGTGAAAACCTCGTCAGGTTTGCGATGGCTTTCGGGGATAGGGGCCATGTCCTCGCCCATAACGGACTCGGCGCGGTGATGGGTTCAAAAAGGCTGAAGGCCATTGCTGTAATGAAGGGGAGTCTAAGGCCTGTCGTTCGGAAGCAAAAAGAATTGGCACAGTTGTGCAAACGCATGAACGCGCAAGCAAGAGTCCATCCCGTTTATGGCAAGATAGGCAAATATGGGACCTCTGCGGTATGGGAAGGGTTGGCCAAAACCGGACTTCTACCCGTAAAGAATCTGACGACAAACATCTTCCCAGATTATCCAAAATTCTCCAGGGAGTACTATGGAGGCCTCTATGAGATGAAGCGCAAACCCTGTTGGGCGTGTCCTCTGAATCACTGTCAACAGATCAAGATAAAGAAAGGGCCCTATGCGGGTCTTGAAACAAAGGACCCCGAGTACGAGTGCGCCGCCTCCTGGAGCTCCCTGATCGGAAGCAGTGACTTCGAATCAGCCGTCATGCTCAGTGATCTCTCGGACCGACTCGGCCTCGATTCGAACGAGGCGGGGTGGACGATTGCCCTGGCGATCGAGTGTTTTGAAAAGGGAATCCTCAAGGAAAAGGATACCGACGGACTCAGAATGACCTGGGGGAATGTTGAAGCGGTTCGAGCGATGCTGCCAAGAATTGCTCGACGAGAGGGATTGGGAGAAATCCTGGCTGAGGGCGTGATGAGAGCGGCGGAACATATTGGCGGGGGTGCCAGCGATTTGGGGGTCTACGTAAAAAAGGGACACAGTCCCCGTACCCATGACGCTAGGGCACGATGGTGTGACATCCTGGATTACGCTGTGGGTGGTGTGGGAACGAGTGAGAGCAATGCCGTGGCCATGGATTCTCCCTTCCTGCCCAAAAACGTCGCCTTGTCAGTCGTGAAGGGAAAGGTCCGTGAATTCGTTGATTCTCTTGTAGTATGCAACTTTCCGACCATGGTTTACTCTGGCACTGAGATCGGGGATCTCGTTCATGCCCTGAATCTCGTGACAGGATGGGATTACACAGAACAAGAGGCATTTCAGATGTCTCTTACGGTGGCCAACCTGTTCCGGGTCTTCAACCTCCGCCATGGCATCAGCCCAGAGGTGGAAGCCCCGTCACCAAGGTACGGATCGGCTCCGGTTGATGGTCCAATGAAAGGAAGGAGCATTCTTCCACACTGGGAAGAAATACGAGATGAATACTACCACCAGATGGGATGGGATAGAAAAACTGGAAAACCTCTTCCAGATACACTCCGGAAACTCGGGCTCGAATCTATCATACCGGATATTTGGGGATAGAAAACGGGCTTTGCACCCTCCATAACAATGATCTCGAAAGTGGGTGCTGCCAGGAATTCGTCCGAGATGCGCGTCGTTGGTGATACCACGTCCTACCTAAGTATAGTCCTCGATTCTCAACTCCTCTTCACCCGGTATTCTTTTCCTTTCAAATTCATTCTCCAGCCCGAGAGGCGCTGTCGCATCAATGGCCACCCTACCCCAGTGGATTTTGTGAGGATCCCGACGAAATGATGGAATTCCTGGAATAACAATCACATCCCTCTCCGGGCAGCATCGCGTAGCGATAGCCCAGAAGACATCGCTGGAATCATAGATGTTCACGTCCTCGTCCACCACGATGCAAAACTTTATCCACTCCATGTTCGCCCCAAAAGCCGCCATTGCGGCCTGTTTCGCTTGTCCTTCTGCCGTCTTATGCAACTTCACAATGCAGTGGAACAGAAATGGCCAACAGGCGACATCTCGCACGGTGGGAACAACCTTGTAGATTCCTCTGAAAACCGATGTCGCAGTGGGAAGTCCGAGAAGGAGGATGTCCTCTGGCGAACCCGAGAGGATCGTATAGTAAATCGGTGATTTCTTCATCGTTACGGCGTGGGCCTTGAAAACGTGATTGTCTGTCACCGGGACATAATTCCCTAACCAATCTCCATAAGGGCCTTCTGGTTTTCTGATGCCCGCCAGTATTTCCCCTTCAATGACAATCTCGGTATCAACGGGAACACTGAGGTCTAGGGTTTTGCATCCAACGAGCCCTATCGGCTCACCCTGAAGGGAAGCCGCAAAGGCCAGCTCATCCCAATCCAGGGGTAGGTTCGCGCTCGCCGCGAGCATAACGGCTGGAGAACTTCCTATCAGGATAGCTACCGGTAGAGACTCTCCCATTTTCTCCGCCTTTTCGAAGTATACGCCAAGATGATGGCCCGGGGTTATCCGAAGCCTAAGTTCATCCTTTCCAGTCATCTGCAACCGATGGTATGAAAGATTCCCCTCGGAGGTTTCTGGATCCTTCGCAAGGATAATTCCGCCAGTAATATACGGACCTGCGTCCTTTTCATAATGGTGAATCATGGGAAGGCACTCCCCTAGCTTAAGATCATCGATGAATACGGTCCTCTCTTCTTCTGCGGTAGCCTGAACGCACTTAGTAAGTCCCCATCTCTCCACTAATGTCTTAAGGATCCGATTTGGTGAACAACCGAGAGCCATTGACAGTTTCCTATGATTCCCTAGCAAGTTACTCGCAACCTTATGTGGATATCCCCTCACACTTTCGAAGAGCACGGCCTTGTTTGTGGTCCTTTGAATGGTGCTTATCACCGCTGACAACTCGAATTTCGGGGAGACCCCTTTCTTGATTCTAACCAGTTCCTCATTCTCTTCGAGTAAACCCAGGAAACCTCGGATGTCCATGATAGAACCCTTCCCTTTCTTCCACGATGTGTTGTTCTTTCCGCCTCTCCTGAAGTCCATTGGTTGAAGGCCTTTCACAGGAAAACAGAAAAGGCCCTCTCTCTTTTCATGAGAGATCAGGCCTTATGACGATCCCTCACTCCTACTCTATCCACCACATGCCATGGTCGCGAAGGCCATGTGATGATCACATCCATACTAGGTATAGCTACACATTTTGTCAACCACTTCACTGAATGCCCCAATTAGACACAGGTTTTACTCACCATATCCTCTACTATCACATTCCGGTTTTTTCGCTTGACACGATCAACCACCTAAGTTATAAAAGGAAACTTCCGAGGAAGGGTACGCGAAAATCTTTTCAAATCAATGCTTCTGGTCTGGGCAGTATCCACGGAGCTAGGCCTTTCAAGAGCAGGGAGAACCATTTCGCTTCAAGTGCTGACCTTTGGCTACCCGCCGTAAGCAGGTTTCGACAAAGGGCATCACGGATGGGGTGCCTAACCTTCTAGCGGTTTTCGTGCACAGCGGATACGATCATTCCTGAACCCGATTGTGGTGTCGGACGAGAGAGGAGGTGAGGATCCAATGGATGATGAATAGTATGCCGATCAGGTCTGCAACGAAATGAAGTGAATTCGCGAAAACGTATCATAACAGGGAGGGCAATATGAAATCCAAGCGTGTAGTTATCGTATTGACAATCGTGGGGCTATTCATGGCGACTACGCTTTTGCCCAATGCCATTGCAGCCGACACATTCAACTGGAAAAAGTGTGAAGGAACGAAGCTACGATTCGTGATGCATAAGATACCCCCCTCAAAAGCCGTCTTGGAGACGTTGCCGAAGTTTGAAGAAAAAACAGGGATCAAGGTGGACGCCGAGATTCTGCCCGAGTCTCAGTTCCGCCAGAAGGTGTTGATTCAATTTGCTTCTGGCAAGAGCGATATAGACGTCTACTTGACGATGCCGGCGAATGATGCGGTGAAGTATTACACATCCGGCTGGTATGAACCCCTAGGGAATTATCTCAATGATCCGTCGAAAACCGAACCCGGGTACGATTACGAGGATTTCGCAAAATCGGCGAGGGAAGGTTGCACAATCGACAACACCATCATCGGAATGCCCTGCGGGTTCTCCCCTGCCATCTTCTACTATCGAAAAGACCTCTTTGAGAAGTACAACGTCGCGATCCCTCAGACCTTTGATGACCTTGAAGCCGCAGCGAAAAAGCTAACCCTCGACACGGATGGCGACGGGAAGATTGACATTTACGGGTGGTCCAATAGAGGAAAAGGCAGAGTCGCGACCTCTGTTTTCTCGATGTTTCTGTTCGGGTACGGGGGGAGATTCCTTGATGACGATGGTAACCCTGTCATCAACTCCCCGGAAGCCGTGCAGGCCCTTGATCTGTATGGAAGACTACTGCGTCTATACGGCCCGCCAGGCTCGACCAACTTCAATTTCTATGAAGTCTATTCTCTTTTCCAGCAGGGGAAGGTGGCCATGTGCACGGCCGGGGCCTCGACGCATAAGGTTTTTGTGGATCCCGAGAAGTCAAAGATCTGGGACACGGTGGACTACGCGATCATGCCAGGCGGCCCGAACGGAAGACACTCGTTTGTTGTGGTGTGGGGGTTTAGTGTGTACAGTGGATCCAAGAACAAGGACGCGGCCTGGTTGTTGGTCCAGTACCTGACAGACAAATCGGGTATGAAGACCCTGCTGAAGGATGGCGGCGTCACGGTGGCCAGAAGCTCAACCTGGAAGGATCCCGATATCGCACCCATCACGAAGCCGAAAAAGCTGTTCGATCTTAGCCTAGAGACGGTCGAAAAACACGGCAACCCATACTGGAATCCTCCAGCGATCTCGGTGACCGAACTTCGAGATGCACTGGGCGCTGCCATCGTGGCATCTATCCTAGGAGAGGACGTCAAAAAGGCGGCTGACAAGGCTCAGGCTGAATGGGTACGCATTCTAAAAGAAGAAAGAGCAGAAATGAAGAAATAGGATGGCGCTGAACGTAGCTTACCCACAAGAAAAGAGTAGACCGGTCGAGGGGCGCCGGAGTTCGGAGCTGACCAGACAATTCGTCGAGTTTATCGACCGAAACCTCAAGATCGTTTTTCCGGTGCCCCTTCTGGTCACCCTGTTCCTGTTGATCATCTTTCCCCTCATTTATACAGCTTATCTGAGCTTCCATACTTGGGGGTTGTCCGCCAATCGAAAACCTGACTTTGTCTGGTTTACCAACTACGTTCGGATATTCTTTCACGACCCTCGTTTCTGGCATTCCGTGCTAATCACCATGTACTATTCGTTCCTTGCCGTGGGAACAGAGATTGTGCTGGGGACCGCGATTGCCCTAGTTCTGAACAGAAAATTTGCCGGGATGAAAATCGTGAGGAGCATCTTTATTCTTCCCATGGCGGCAACGCCAGCCGCAATAAGTCTCATTTGGACGATGATGTTCCATCCTGACATCGGGGTTGTCAACTACTTGATGACGCGGTTTCATCTTCCGGCCCTCGTTTGGCTTGGCCATCCCCGGTCCGCACTGTTTGCGATCGTTATGGTTGATGTCTGGATGTTTACCCCATTTGTCGTCCTCGTCGTGCTTGCAGGACTACACGCTTTACCGAGGGAACCCTATGAAGCGGCAATGGTAGATGGTGCCAGCCCGGGACAAACCTTATGGTATCTCACCCTCCCCTTTCTCAAGCCAACGATCATCGTGGCCCTTATCTTCAGGCTGGTGCAGGCCTTGAAAACCTTCGATATTATCTTCATCATGACAGAAGGGGGGCCTGCCAATGCCACCGAAACCCTGAATCTCTACACCTTCAAACGGATGTTCATGTACTACAAAGGGGGCTATTCCTCTGCTCTAGCCCTCATATTGCTGTCAGTTGTCCTGGTCGTCAATATCATCCTGATCAGACTCCGAAAAAGAGAGTGGTCATATTGAGAAAAGAAAGACTATCCACAAACCTTTCAAGAGTATTCAGATCGGCTTTCTGGTATGCTGTCATCGCCTTCTTCACCCTACCTTTCGTTTTTGTCATCTATTGGATGTTCTCCAATGGATTCAAGAATGTTGTCGATATCACGTCCTATCCTCCAAAACTCTTTAGTTTTACGCCCACTCTCAAAAACTACGAGCACGCCCTATTCTCTGTTCCATTTTTCAAGTATCTACTGAATTCCTGTATCGTCAGCATTTTCGCGACCCTAGGCGGAGTTGGCCTGGGAATCCCGGCCGCGTACAGCATTGCTCGTTTTAGACAAATGAGAATCGCCTTTGCGGTGTTATGTGCGAGAGTCATTCCGTTTGTCAGTATTCTCATCCCCTGGTTTATGCTGTTTCGAACGTTGGGTCTAACCGATACATACATCGGGTTAATCCTCTCTCACCTTCTCGTAACAACGCCCATCAGCACATGGCTGATGATCGGGTTCTTTGAGGACATCCCCCGAGAACTCGAAGAAGCCGCCTGGATCGATGGTTCTTCCAAAATAAAGGCATTTTGGGTAATCGTCCTACCTTTAACCAAGCCTGGACTCGTAACGACATCAATTCTTGCCTTCATTTTCTCTTGGAATAACTTCATATTCTCTCTGGCCTTGGGGGGGAATAATACGAACACCTTACCCGTATCGGTTTTTAACTTCATGTATTTCGAAGAAATCGACTGGGGAGGGCTCTCGGCCGCAGCCAGTCTGATTACGATTCCCGTGCTTGTCTTTGCCCTGCTGATTCAGGAGTATTTTGTGAAGGGTTTGACGATGGGGGGTATGAAAGGGTAGCAAAAAGTTCCATGTGGCTTCTGGAGTCGGTGCATTGATGATACTGCCTCGCCTCCTGTCCTCTCTTCCGCCTAAGCCCTTATTCAAAGGCATCTTATCGCCGTAGATCTTGGGAAAAGGAGGGACCATGCTTTCCGAACGTCCTGTGGATCTGAAGGAATGGATCAACTATTTGGAAGATATGGGACATCTGGCTCGGATAGAGGCTGAGGTAGATTGGAATGAGGAACTCGGGGCGGTCGTCCGGAGAACCTATGATACCTATGGGGATGCCTCGCCCGCAATGGTCTTTGAAAACATCAAGGATTATCCCGCTCCAGGACCAAACAAGGTGTTTGTCGGTTTTTTTCGGTCCTATAGCCGGCTTGCCATGCTGCTCGGTCTGGATCCTTTTTCCAGCCGGCAAAGGGATATCGTCACCTGTCTCAGGAAACGCATGACGGGCGACATCCCCTATGCGGTTGTGAAGGAGGGACTCGTTCAGGAGAATGTACAGTCAGGAGCGGATGTTGACGTGCTTCGCCTTCCCGTACCCCTCTGGCACCATCGGGATGGAGGGAGATATGTGGGGACCATGCACGCGGTGATCACGAGGGACCTGGAGACGCAGTGGGTCAACTGTGGTCTTTACCGCATAATGGTTCATGATCCCAAGACACTCGGGATCTACATCAGGCCGGGGCGGCAGCACATCGGACAGCAGTTTTTGAAGTACATGGAAAAGAAGAAAAATATGCCCGTAGCCATCGCCATCGGTGGAGATCCCCTGCTACCCTTCCTGTCCTCGGCCAATTTGGGTTCAGGAGTCAGCGAATTTGATAAGATCGGTACGATCCTGGGTAAGCCGTATGAAACCGTGAAGGCCATTAGCGTCGATCTCCCTGTCCCTGCCTCTGCAGAGATTGTCATTGAGGGATATATTTCATACGAAGAAACCAGGCTTGAAGGTCCCTTCGGGGAGTATCCTGGATATTATGGAGATGTCCCGGGGGAGTCTCCGGTCATTCATGTCACGGCCATAACCCATCGCGATGATCCTATCCTCCAGGGCTCTGTGGAAGGGCATCCTGTCAATGAGTCCCATATCATGTCCAGTGTCATGAAGAGTGCGGGCATTTGGGATCACTTGGAGCAGAATGGTGTCCCCGGGATCAAGAGTGTGGCCTGCGTCCCTGAGACGTCCAACTGCCATGTGGTCGTATCGATTCGACCGATGGTCCCTGGCCATGCCGATTGGATTGCCAGTTGTATCTGGGGGATGTCCGGGGCGGTTTGGCTCTATAAGCACGTCATCGTTGTGGACGAAGACATCGACCCGTGGGATGCTGGTCAGGTCAACTGGTCCATCGCCTGGAGAGTCAAGGCAGGAGAGGATCTTAAAATCTGGAAAAACCATCGTGGGTCGCCGATCGATCCTCGACAGGAACCCGAACACAAAGGGTATTGGGATCGGGTATTGATCGATGCCACCAAACCCTTTGACTGGGAGCCCAGGGAAATATGGGGGAGCGAAGGAGTCGGTAAGGGAACACCGCAGAGATTCCCCCCCACAACCAGACCGAGTGAAAGAATGGTTCGGATGATCAATCGTCGGTGGGACGATTACGGCATTCGCCCGGTAGAGAAATTCATCGGCAATCCAGTGGGTATGATGAAATCCTGGTGGGAAGAGTCGGATGAATAAGGACGAACTCAAACCAAGGAGGCATAGGTATGCGAGCGAGAATCATCGATCTGTCCCATGTAATGATCCCAGGCAAGATGAACAGGGAATTGGAGGTAAAACTCCTCATCGGAGACACGCGACCCTACGAAAATCCTGACCCTGCGGCAAAGCCCGTCATCTCCGAGCATCCAACCGATCAAAGAGATACGGTCCCCGTGCCTGACGGCAATTACTTCCTAATGTCGGAGATCTGGCTGAACAGCCATGCAGGAACCCACATCGAGATTCCCTATCATTGTCTAAGGGAGAAAGAGGATTTTGTGGATTACCCATTGGACAAACTCTTCGGTCCAGCAGTGTTTTTGAGGCTGAGGGACTTTCCCGAGGGAGCTGTTCTGGAACTCGATGACGTGAAAGGGGCGGCTGCGGCTGCCGGCGGCATCCAGGAGGGAGACATCGTTCTCATCGAGACAGGCTACGACCAGTATTTCTTTACTGATGCGGATACCTATTTGAAGGCTCCCTATCCAAGCGGTGAGGCAGTCAAATGGATCGTGAGTCACGGAATCAAGATTTTTGGGATGGATGTCGGCATGATTGAACGTCGGCGTAATCCGCGTCATGACAATCATTTGCTGATTATGGAAACCGGAGCATCCCTCATCGAGAACCTGGCCCATCTGGATCAGGTAAAGCAACACCGAGCCATGGTCTACTGCTTTCCCTTGGCGATCAAGGGGGCTGATTCGATGCCAATCCGGGTGGTGGCTATTGAAGGGGTACAGGCATGAGAGATAAGGAATTGTTTAGCTTGGCCGATAGAGTAGCCATCGTGACGGGCGGTGCGAGCGGGATAGGGAAAACCGTAGCGATCGCATTGGCCGACTATGGGGCAAGCACGGTCATCGCAGACCTCGACAAGGAGGCAGCCGATCGTGTGATCTCGGAAATCGCAGAGAGAGGGCAAAAGGCCATCGCCACCAAGGTCGATGTGACCAATCCAGACGATGTTCAGAATATGGTGAGATTCACCCTCGAACATTACGGTCGAATCGACATCCTATTCAATAATGCGGGAATCAACATCCGAGGCCCGGCCGAAACATACGCTTTGGAGGATTGGAATAGACTTATCGCTGTAAACTTAACGGGAATGTTTATCTGTGCGCAGGCAGTTGGAAAGATCATGATCAAACAGGGGGGAGGCAAGATTATTAACACTTCATCGGTCTCCGGAAAACTGGGGCATCCAGGCAACCTGGCCTATGCGGCAGCCAAGCATGGTGTCATTGGTATGACCAAAGTCATGGCCGTCGAGTGGGGCAAGCATAATATCAACGTGAACTGCATCGGGCCCGGGGTGACCAGAACGCCGATGACCCGTGCGGCTTTTACCGACCAACAGAGGTACGAGGAGCTGGCGAGTAAGGTGCCTATGGGACGTCTGGGGGAACCCGAAGATCTCGTTGGGACTGTGGTTTTTCTCGCCTCAGATGCATCAGATTATGTGACCGGTCAAACCATCTACGTCGAAGGAGGACGAATGAGTGATTGACCCAAAAGCCTCCTCATCGATCCGAGACGTGTTTTACAGCGTGGTATATCCCCACACCCTTTTGCGGAGATTCTCAAAAATCTCCTTGACATGTTTTTCGTTTTAAATTAGGATAGCTGCGGCTCAAAAGCTCACACCAACACCCATAGAAAGGAGAAAGAGGTATGAAACGGTTTCTATCGGCTCTAGGGATCTTGATACTCGGCATCGTCTTCCTGGTACCTTCCACACCCATGGCTGCCAAGAAAATCAAGTTGACTTACTGGGGGATCCAGCGGGACGACAAAACGAATGCACACCGCCAAAAATTCATCGACAAGTTCCAAACGGCCAATCCCGACATCGATGTGGAGGTATCACTCTTCCCCTTCACCGATCTCTTGGCCAAGCAGGTCACGGCCGGGGCGGCGGGAACCTTGTCAGATGTCTTTGAGGTTCCCCTTGAGATCCGGCAACGGGCGGCCGCCCGACACATCATCCCTCTGGACGATTACATTAGTTCGGAAGAAAAAGCCGATTTTCTGGATGGTGCCATCGCGGACGCGACATATAGGGGAAAACTCTATGGGATCCCCATCTGGAACGTCGGGGCGAGACTCTTCATTTACAATAAGGATCTCTTTGAAAACGCGGGAATCACGGAGTTTCCTGAAACCTGGGAGGAGTATATCGAAACGGCCAAGAAACTGACCGATCCGTCCCAGGGGATCTATGGCGGTTCTTTCGATGGGGCAGGGCAGAACACCTATAACAACTTCTTCCAATATCTCGCCCAAACGGGAGGGTCCATCCTGAATGAGGATTGGACAAAATGCACCGTGAACAGTCCCGCAGGGCTTAGGGCGCTCCAATTCTGGGTCGATCTCATCCACAAGTACAAAGTCGTCAACCCGAATACGGCAACCCTCGACCATAATGAGAACATGGCCCTATTCGCTGCGGGCAAGATCGCCATGCTCGATGCTTTTGCCCGTTATGAGACTCAGATCAAACAGATCAATCCGAACGTTCGGATGGGCTATATGGCCATGATCGGAGATAAACAACGAGTAGGGTTCGGCGCCACCTGGAATCTGGTGATTTCCTCGAATAGCAAACATCCAGATGAGGCATTCGAGCTGATCAAAGTGTTGACGAGCGAAGAGAGGATGCTGACGTCGCCGGCATTCATGCCGACCCGGAAGAGTCTCCTGAACAAAGGGAAATGGGCAGAGCTCGACCCGGAGATCAGAAAGAATATGGCCTACATGAAGGCGTTTGAGGTGACCACAGTCCTCTCGGAGATGATCGAGGTCCTTCACAACAGCATCCGAGAGGCTTTGCTTTTGAAG
>Ga0209636_10004737_pt1 | contig 13901 bp, 18 predicted proteins | sample DeeMarSWOR152_54_FD_187464 | JGI IMG/M metagenome (GOLD analysis project Ga0209636, IMG submission 187464) | Marine sediment microbial communities from White Oak River estuary, North Carolina - WOR-1-52-54 (SPAdes) (version 2) | ecosystem: Environmental > Aquatic > Marine > Intertidal zone >...
AGCATGGGATATTGGGAGACAGATTCAAGAAGTGTGACGTCGCAGAGTCATTTCTGTGAGCGAGCTCTTATCAGATAGAGATTATACCCTGCTTTATACCCACAACCACTGCTTCCGTGCGAGCATTGGCATTCAATTTACGCAATACAGAAGTAACATGATTTTTTATGGTTTGCTCGCTAATGCCAAGTATAAGCGCAATCTGCTTGTTAAGATAACCCTTGGCAATATAATCAAGGATTTCTGTTTCTCTCGCGGTAAGTGGCGAAATAAAGTCCTCGCTTTCACTTTGTGAGGAGAGTTCTTGAAACTGCTTCAATACTTGATCAGCTACATTTGGTTGGGTAGTAAGGCTTTCATTTATGGGGTGCTCCCCACGAGCTACACGTCTAATCACATTGGCTAGATGGTCAGCAGTAATTTCCTTGCTAAGATAGGCCGCAGCCTGGGCTTTGAGCGCTTGAAAAAGTTGAGCGTCGTTGGGTTTAGAAGTAAGCATGACTACGCCGATGCTAGGCAAGCGTTGTTTCATCCTGCGAGATAATACCAGGCCACTATCAGAGGGGCCATCAATATCTATGATGGCTACATCAGGTGGTGATTCGTCAAGGGCAAACGCAATCCCATTACTGAAATCTGCGACACCTAAGATTTCAGTGTCTTTCATAGAGGAGAATACGATTTCTAATCCTTGACGAAATAGGACCTGCTGACTTACTATTAAGACCCTTATTCTATTCATGTTCATAGTCCACTGTAAGTCCTCGTCTAATCCATTCTTATTCAATTGAATATTCACATAATGTATAGTACAGACATCCTAGCTAATTTTGAATCCCCAAAAAGTCCCAGTTGTAAATAGTAAATTAGTACGACAATGTACAATTTGCCCCTTTGAGTTACCAGGCAAGCTGACTATAGTCCTATTTGGAAAGAAAACTTCCTAAACTGTGGGCGTGTGTGGGGAGGGTTTAATCCTTACGCCTGTGTAAATAAATCCCGACAGCCGTTCCAAGAACCACAATGATAGCAAGCAAAAAAGACCACACGAATTTTAAGAATCCCATACACTCCCGCCAGTTTTTAGAACAATATATTAGGGCAGCGGGTTTTGAGGGCAGTTTGAAGTTAAAGTTCCCGGCTGTCCAGCTCGTGGTATAGCTGGGCCAGGATATAGATGATGTAATCGAATAGTAGCACCACTCTGTTGACGCTGGCCAGTGCCTGGTGCATTTCCAGAGCCGTATCGCTGTACACGGCGCGGAGCTCCGAGAAGAGCCATACGTGCCTCCGCATCAGGATAAGCGAGTAGATGGCCTCGTGAAGCGGAATGTTGTCCTCGTGGAGCAGTTCAACAAGCTTCTTTTTCTTCATAAACTCAAGGATTGACTGATACGGCTGGTCATTGAAATACATTTCTTTCAAGTTCTGGTAGATGGAAACGGCCTGGAGCATGGCTCTCTGTGCCGGAATGGAGCGGTAGGAGCGCGTCCTTGAGCTGGAGCTTACATCGGCATACCAGAGCTCCGCAATCTGGTGAGCATTGTACTCGCACAGGTCCAACATTCTATCGGCAATCGGTCTGCGCATGGTGGCCCCCAAATCAGGCTAATGAGTAGCATTATATAATAAAATAGAAAACTGTCAAGAGCCAACAAGATGCCTGAGCAAGGTCAGGGAGGTTTGAGGGAAGTTTGAAGTTTTATAAGTCTTCCCCTTGAAAAGCGGTAGCTAAGGGAATATCATTTGCATACCAAGATGATAGTGGGAGGTTACCAACATGATTATTGTGGAGACTAAATATGGAGTATTAGACTATTTGTCATCTATTTTGCCGACTATCATTATACTAGTCACTGCTTGGGTAGCTGCACGAATAGCAGTCATGCAATTAAGGCTTCATACGTTGAGTTCACTACTTGAAGAGATAAGCGGGCAAAATGCAAGCCGCGACAGGGGCTTGGTAAGACGCATGTCGACAACTGATATAGTTCATGTACGTAATTTAGTCGAGGCAGGAAGAGAAGGAAGGGATACTGCAGCTGGTCATATAGGGGCAGCTTTAGAGCGTACTATAGCTCGTCTAGATAGAGTGGCCTTTTTCTTAGTAGGGAATCATGGTAGGTTTGAGAGGAATATCAACCGATTATTATGCATCAGCCCTGCAAATCTCTCAGTGCGCCCACCAATATGGCTAAGGACTCACGTTACGGAAGTATGGGAAAAAGCAAGAGAGTGGATCATGTTTCGACAAGAAACTGATGACCCAGATTTTCGTCACGAACATTATGCACATTACCTTCGGCATTTAGCAGAAATAGAATGGTAAAAAAAACTTTGATAAATCGGCTTGGAATTTTGCAGTGGAATGTGCACCACAAAACCCCATTTATCACTACTCAAGGTATTACATTAAAAAATTCCCCTACCTAAACAGCTCATCAAGGGAGAGCTCTTCCTTCCTGGCCTCTTCTATAAGGGGCCAGCTGAAGCGCACTGAGACCCGCGGCGGCACGCCTATCCCTGCCTCAATGGACATTTCCTTGGGACCAAAAGTCATCGATATCTCGTAGGCTTTATGTAAAGCATCCCGTATATGGTCGCGCACCGCGGTCAGTGACCTCCCCCGCAGAGTATCCGAGCGCCTCATGATATTGCTGATTTCATTCTCGATGCTCAGGAGCTCGGCCAGTTTGTCGGAAAGTTTACCTTCGGCAGGCCTGCCATCTCTTTGAAAGACCATCTCTGAACCTCCTCTCTACTTCAATCTTGACAGCACTCTTTTCCGCTATAGTATGCCATCAATACGGGGCTGTCAATCTGTGGCGGCCACAAGCACGAAACAGGCATATGCATTGGAGGTTATTAAACAGAGGAGTCAAAGATGTACATGGTGGTCGGGATTCTGGAGGTTATAGCCGCGGTGCTGAAAATGTTTGGCGCCTGGAGAGGCGAACTGCCTCAGAACCTCACGCCTCAGGTAGAACCGGTTGGCGCGCAACTCCTATCAGAGGACGAGGTGCTGAAGAGGGATAAAACCCGCTTGAGTGTGCCCTTTCGGCACTCCGGACATTTGATGTCAATATCGCTATCGCTTATGCTGCGGCGTAATTCAAACTTCCTGCCGCATTCCGGACATTCGTATTCATAGAGTGGCATTCACTGGCTCTCCTCAATCTATCTTGATGGCACCAACAGGGCAAACTCGCTCACAGCCTCTAAGTCTATCACAAAGCCCGTGGTCTGTCACCTCCGCCGTGCTTGTATTCTCATCGAGATACAAAATGCGCTGCGGGCAGATTTCGACACACGCCCCGCATCCCATACATAACCCATCATCTATATTAACCACGTTGCTCATCTAACCTTCCTCGCTCCTCCTGTCTTTGGCCTTTCCGTCACCGGCCTTTTTGTCCTCGGGTTCCTCCACGGGACCCCAGCGAAACGGTGCTCAGCCAAATTGGGGGCTTTCTCCGCCGCAGCCATCACCGCTGGCTTTGCCTCTGCCCGACATGCCGACCACGGATACCATGTACAGGCCAACCAGCGCGCCTATCAAGGCACCTATCCACAGGTTTGAGGTAATGGCGGCGCCATCACCCTGACTGTACAGGTAACTGAGGGTAAGGCCAATGGCCGCGCCGATTAACACTCCCGCTAAGTATTTTACTCTCATCCGTTCTCAGCACAAATTTTCTTATATAAACTAGTTTATTTTATTAAACGGCTTTCCGCTTGTCTGTGACTATTATCACCCTTGCCAGGCTATCAATATCCTTCCGGCCCCAGACACAGTCCCCCGTCAACGATAATATTCTGGCCGGTTATATAGCTGGATTCCTCAGAGACCAGGAAAAGCACCGCATTGGCGATTTCTTCCGGTTTGCATAGCCGGCCCAGCTTGATTCCCCTCTCCCACTGGGGGATGCGGTCCGGCGCCATCTTGAGGACACGCTGTGTCCCCACAATGCCGGGGGAAACGCAGTTGACACGTATCCCATACTCCGCCACCTCCTTGGCCAGCGTTATCGTCATGCCAATAATGCCCGCTTTGGCCGCGGAGTACTCCACTCCCTTCATCATGCCGATTACTCCGGCGGTGGAAGATATGCTGACTATGGCGCCACTTTTCCTTTCAATCATATGGTTGATGACCGCCCGGGCACAGTTCAATGGCGCCAGCAAATTGAGACGCAAAATTTCCTCACCACGGGTTTTCTCCGACTGAGCGAAGAAGTCCATCCTGGTCTTAATTGACGGTCCAGTGGAGCCGCCGGCCACGTTAACCAGTATATCTATCTGTCCGAAATGGCCCAGGGCTGCTTCCACCAGCTTTCCTGCCTGGTCAACTTCAATCACGTCGGCAGCAACGGCCAGAGCCTCCGACCCCAGGGCCTTGACCTCATCAACGAGCTTGCTGGCTTCCTCGGTGTTCACGTCCGCGATGACGATTCTGGCACCTTCCCGGGCCAGCAGTTTGGTTATCTCCCCGCCAATGGCCCCGGCGCCACCGGTGACGATGGCAACCTTATCTTTTACTCGCATTTAATTCTCCCTCATTTCGTAATTACAGCTTTACCGGTTCACCTAAATTATACTTAATCGACCATTTAATAGGGAAATCGGTATTTTTACAAGAAATAAACAGGGTACTGAAATCGCCTGAAATCATGTTTTCAGTACCCAATTTTTCCAGTCGTGATTATTTCGCAACTTTACGGTTATACTATTTACACCTGCCGTTATAGCCTGCCTATGGTATCTCAAGAAAGTCAGAATGAGCCTACTGGTCAATAACCAGCTTACCGGCTCTGGCCACATTTTGCTTTGGCATATCAAAGAAATTAACGGTCACCCGGTCCGGCTCAACCTTGAAGTTCTTCACCACGGCATCGGTTATGTCCTTTGCCAGCTTTCGCTTCTGTTCCACAGTCCTACCCTCAAGGGCTCTTACGGTCACTATGGGCATAAGTAATGCACCTCCTTTAGCGCTTCTCTATTTATTAACTTTGGGTCGCTTGTATATGGCTTCGGTTTGCCTTTTCCACGCCGGAGCTTTATCCCTGACAAAGCGCCTTATCGGCTCCTGCTCGGTGCAGACCAGCATGGAGTTAATATTGACCCAGGGGACAAAAATATCTTCGCTCGCCTGCTTAACTCCGTCCAGTTGGTCGTCCCACTCCGCCTGAGTTATGCGTATTCCGTATTCATCCAGAACCTTCACCAGACCGATATAACAACATTCTGGCGCCGTTTCCGGAATCAGGCTGATGGCCACAAAATATCCTGGCTTGATAACATCCGGTTTTGCCATATGACACCTCCTTTATGTGGTAGAACAATAATATACGGTTACGCGCCAAACGTCAATCCGAAACAAAGTATACACTGCCTTACAGCGTTTCTTGTTGACTTTTACCGATGCTCCTCCTATACTTGGCTCAAATCTTAGGATAGAGGAGGCAGAAAAATGAGCACACTGTTTATGATATTGCCCTTCATCGGAATTTTACTGCTCATTTCCGGTGGTATCGGGCTCTTTGTCGTCAACCTCAATTATTCGGCCGGTGATCTCATCTGGATTCAGGGCAACCTCACTTATGGCGTCTTCACGTTGATAGGACTGGCCATCACCATCAGCTTCACGATTAGCGGACTCGAAACGGAATGATGGGACAGAAGTAAGCCTGGCCATAACCAGTGTGCCCCTGATATCTGTCTATTTCTTTCCCTCCTCCCACGGTGAATTTCCGAAAAACACCTTGGTATGCGGCCACGGTATCTCAATGCCCTCAGCATCAAATGCCTTTTTCACCCGATAGCGCAGTTCCCCCATGATATTCCACTGTTCCAGCGGCTTCACATCCCCCAGAATCTTGATATCAATGCCGGAGTCGCCAAGTTTATTCACCCGCAGCACCTGAGGCGTGGTCCTGATGCGCCAGTTCCAGTTCGGGTCAGCCGCCAGTTCCTGGCCAACCCGATTGATGACGCTGATGGCATGGTCAAGGTCAGTGCCGTAGGCAACTGAGACATCAAGGTTGACGCGGGAGAAGTGCCTGGTGTAATTGCTGGCTACCTTTATTTCCCCATTGGGAATGTGGTGTACAATGCCATCAAGGTCGCGGAGAACCGTTTTTCTCAGCGTGATATCTTCCACCAGACCGGCGATATCAGCCACCTTGGCTACATCCCCCACTCGATACTGGTTCTCGATAAGGATGAAGATACCGGCAATGAGGTCCCTGATGAGGTACTGGGCGCCAAAGCCAACGGCAATGCCGGCAATACCAAAGCCGGCCAGTATCGGCCCGATTGATACATTGAGTTCACCGAGAACCAGGAAGGCTATCAAAATAATGATTAAAATTTTTCCTAGCCCCATGAAGACGTACTGGATGGTATCCGCCCGCTTCTTCATCCCCTCCCGGCTTTCACCCCGCTTTGTCTTGGCCATGGAGCGCTGTACTATCGGAGGCAGGTACCTCCTCAGGATAACCCAGAGGACAAAACCCACCAGCAGGATTAGGAAAATGCGGGTACCGTGCCCCAGAAACCACGCCTGCACCATGGCCACCGTTATTACACTGTAAATCCCCTCTTCAGATAAGACTATTGATATCCCCGTCATGCCGATTAATATCAGTGAGATTCCTTCCAGTGTCCAGAAGGTAATGTTCAGCCATCTATGTACGACGGTAGTGTGCGCTTCAGATACCATCTTTTCCACACCGTGCTCAACCCTTCCCCTGATGGTGAGGAAAACAATCAGGGCAACCGCGGAGATAATAAAGAGCCACCAGCTATTGACCGTAATCCAGTACCACATATCAGTCACCTCCCATGTAACTGATAAACCTAATTATACTACCCTAGCCTTTTATTTAGTAGAGCACGCGCACATCGCCTGTCCGGCGGGTTATCTTCTCCCCGTCCAGATGCTCTAGCAGCGCCTGGGCATATTTGCGGCTGGTCTGAAAAATGTCCCGCACTTCCGCCAGCGTTATCTGCCCTTGGCTCTTGATTCGAGAGGTCACTTTTGCTACCATCTCATCATAGACTGACGCGGCAAACACCACGTCATTAGCTACCCTCACCACCTGGCGTTGTTCGATGAGCAAGTTGAGCAGGTCGGACTCGGGGATAAGGTCGCTGGGCGGCGCATAGGGGTTCTCGGCCAGCGAGCGCAGAAACGTATCCATCTTCGCCCGCTGGGCCTGGGTCAGCTGTATCTGGTGAGCCGGTAGGCGAACCAGCGTGCCTTCATCAGCGATAATACTCTGTGCCGCCATTATCTGGAAGGCAGCGGTCGCGTAGCCCCCCATCTTCAGCCGACTCCCCAGTTCCACCTTCGGCATACCGGGACGCATTGGGAACTTCCGGTGATATTCCTGAAGGACAGCCCTCGTTTTCTGGGCCAGACCATCCCATCTTTTAGCGGTTACCAGCAGGGATTGGGCTCCTTTACCAAGGACTACTGCCTTCCCCTGTTCGGCAAGGGACCCAAGCGCAGCCTTTATTTCCTCGGCCTTCAGGTTGAGCTCCGACGCCAGCGCCGAGGTTTCTAGAGGTTGTTTTGTCTCCAGGAGCGCCAAAACCATTTCCTCGGTGGTTCCTGTCTCTTTGGCTTCCAGGTTCTCAATGACATCGGGGCGAAAGCGGCGAAGTCGCCTGGCGTGCGCTTCGATTATTTTACCGCCACCGAGGGTTTCCATCGGGGAACGAACGATAAAATGGTCGCCGTTGATGGCCGCTACTGGCCGGTCGAGCGTAACCTGCGCCCAGGCAGCCTGTCCCGGCTTTAGTTCGTCCCCTTCCAGCAGGCGGACTTTGGCCATTGCCTCCGCCGCCCCGGTGTGGAAGCTGACGGTGGCGCCGTGTTTTAAGGGCCGGTGCAGATAGTCGAGCAGCCGCAGCTTCACCGTCAGCAGTGTGGTTGGAGACAGCCACCCCGGCCTGGTCAGCACGTCGCCGCGCTGCAGCTGGGAAGTATTGACGCCCACCAGATTTGCCGCCACCCGGCTCCCCGGCGTGGCGGTGTTGAGACGTGTCTTGTGCGACTGCAGTCCGCGCAATCGCGACCTCAAACCTGAGGGCAGAATCTCCACCTCCTGCCCCACGGAAAGCGAACCATCAATCAGAGTCCCGGTAATCACCGTGCCTGCCCCGGTCATGGTGAAGACCCGATCGATGGCCAGCCTGGGCCTGCCCAAGTCACGCCGCGGCTCTGTGGAACCCAGTAACTCATCGATACTCGCCACCAGCTCCGGCAGACCTTCACCGGTCAGTGCGGAAATGGCGACCACAGGCGCCCCGGACAGGGTCGTGGTGCCGATAAGCTCCTCCACCTCCATGCGCACCAGGCTCAACAGTTCCTCATCAACCAAGTCCTTTTTGGTGATGACCACGATTCCGTTCCGTATCTCCAGCAGGTTGACTATCGCCAGATGCTCTCTGGTCTGGGGCATTATTCCCTCATTGGCGGCCACGATTAACAGCGCCAGGTCGATGCCACCCACGCCGGCAAGCATATTCCTGACGAAACGCTCGTGGCCAGGAACATCGACGATGCCCACTTCGCGCCCGCTCGGCAGCTTCATCCAGGCGAAGCCCAGGTCTATGGTCATGCCGCGCTCTTTTTCCTCGCGCAACCGGTCCGGGTCAATTCCGGTTAGCGCCTGCACCAGAACCGATTTGCCGTGGTCAATGTGGCCTGCCGTACCCAGGACGTACACCTAAAACACCTTCAATCATGTAGTCTAATGCAAACCAGGAGCCAGGTCGCGAAGTGCCTTCACTACGATTTTATCTTCTTCGGGAAGCACCGAGCGCGGGTCGAGAAGCAGGATATCATTGGCAATCCGCCCCACCACCGGCGTTTCCTGTGCGCGCAGCTTGCGTGCCGCCCTCTGCGACAGATTTCGGTCTCTGCCACCCCCAATGGCGACCAGCTTCGTGGGCAGAGTCCCTCCGGGCAGGCTGCCGCCGCCGACCATCGTCTCTCCGTCAATCACGCGTGCCATGCCGCCGAGCGCTCTGTTCCACGTCCCCGCCCTCTCCTCGATATCCTTTACCTGTGCGGCAATCATCCGCCACACCGGTATCCTATTCGTCGCCTCACCTTTCAGGTAGTGAAGCAGGGTAGCCGCCAGCCCCGCCAGCCGTATTTTGTCAATGCGCACCGCCCGGGCCAGCGGGTGCCGGCGCAGCTTATCCATAAACTGCTTCTGGCCCACGATGATTCCCGCCTGCGGGCCTCCCACTAGCTTGTCGCCGGAAAAGAAAACAAGCCCGGCACCAAGGGCCACACTCTGCTGAACCATCGGCTCCGGCGCCAGCCCGAACGCATTCGTATCCAGAAAACAGCCGCTGCCAAGGTCGTCCAAGACAGGCGTACAGTGCCTCTCGGCCAGCGCCATCAGGTCTTCGAGCTGCACCTCACTGGTAAAGCCCACCACCTGAAAATTGCTGGAATGGACCCGCATCAGGGCAGCTGTCCTAGGGCCTATCGCCTGCTCGTAATCGCTGATATAGGTACAGTTGGTCGTCCCCACCTCGACCAGCTTGGCACCGCTCTGCCGCATCACGTCGGGAATGCGAAAGCCACCCCCGATTTCCACTGCCTGCCCCCGGGAGACGATTACTTCTTTTCTTTTCGCCAGCGCTGTCAGACCCAGCAGCACCGCCGAGGCATTGTTGTTCACGGCCAGCGCCGCCTCCGCCTCGGTAAGCTCGCACAGGAGCGATTCCACATGCACCTGTCGCGAGCCCCGTACGCCGCTCTCTAGGTTGAACTCCAGATTGGAGTAACCTGTGGCCACGACATCCATAGCCTCGGTTGCTTCCTGGCTGAGAGGGGCACGGCCCAGATTGGTATGCAGAATGACGCCGCTGGCGTTGATAACCGGACGCAGGCTGGGCACCTCCATCGCCTTCACCTGATTGTATACCGCTTCCGCAACTGCCGACGGAGAGGAAGCCTTCTTGCCGGCGGTGATAGCCGTGCGTTCCCGCTCCAGGTGCCGCCGTATCAGCTTTACCAGCCGTTCATGGGGATAGGTCTCCACGAGCGGTTTCAGCCGCTCATCGGCCAGAACCCGATCCACGCTGGGTATTTTCCGCAACTCGCTTTCCACGCCTCTTATTTTACACGATGGCAGGGGACACTTCTAGTGTGTCCTTACCCTGACACAGTATTAAGATTCCGTAGCACCGCATTGGCCTTTAACTATCCATTATTCCTTGATACAATTAAAAGTATACGGAAACCCAGGCCTCAATATCCTGCCGGAAAAAGGAGGGCGCCAAAATGCTTACCAAAGATGAACTGACAAGATATGACCGGCAGATGATGCTAAAAGGCATTGGTAAGGAAGGGCAGGAGAAGCTGAAAAAGGCCAGGGTCTTCATCGCTGGCACCGGCGGACTTGGCTCCCCAATTTCTATTTATCTGGCCGTCGCCGGCGTGGGCACCATACGGCTGGCCGACCATGACCGGGTTGAGCTAAGCAACCTGAACCGGCAGATTCTGCACGGAGATGGCGATATAGGCGAAAGAAAAACCGATTCCGCCCGACAGAAGCTGAAAAATCTGAATAAAGATATAAACGTGGAAGCCGTTGCCGAGACCATAACCGAGGATAACGCTGCGGAATTAGTCGGCGATTGTGACCTCATCGTCGACGCCATGGACAACCTGCCCACAAGGTATGTTTTAAACAAGGCCGCCATAGAGAAAAAGATACCCTTTTTCCACGGTGCGGTTTACGGCTTTGAGGGACGGGCGATGACGGTGATACCGGGCCGGACCGCCTGCCTGTGGTGCATCTACCAGGGGCGCGTGACCCAGGGGAAATTTCCCGTCATCGGGGTGGCACCAGCGGTTATCGGCTGCCTTCAGGCCACCGAGGTTATTAAATATATCACCAGCATCGGTGAACTGCTGACCGGCCAGCTATTGATATATGATGGGCTCAATCTTGAGTTCACCAAGCTGGAAGTCAAGCGGGACCCGAATTGCCAGCACTGCGGTCATCTGAAGTAGAAGGGAGGACAGAGATGGTGGAAAAAATAAAGTTCAAGACAATCGAGTTACCCAAGCTGACCAGGGGGATTGCCCGCGATTCCACAGAGCTTATCGGCAATACGCCGCTGGTCAGGTTGAACCGCATAACCGGGGGCGTGAAAGCCGAGGTGGTGGCCAAGCTGGAGTCCTTCAACCCTCTGGGCAGTGTCAAGGACCGGATAGGCGTCGCCATGATACTTGATGCCGAAACGAAAGGCCTGATTAATAAAGATACGGTCATCATCGAGCCTACCAGCGGCAACACCGGCATCGCCCTGGCCTTCGTCTGCGCCGCCCGGGGATACCGGCTCATCCTCACCATGCCGGACACCATGTCCCAGGAGCGCCGGCAGCTCCTCGCCTTTTTCGGCGCCGAGCTGGTGTTGACGCCCGGAGCGGAGGGGATGAAAGGGGCCATCACAAAAGCGGAACAGCTATCTGCGGAAAACCCCAACTCCTTCATCCCGCAGCAATTCAAAAACCCGACCAACCCGGAGGTGCACCGGGTAACCACCGCCGATGAAATCTGGCGGGATACCGAGGGTAAAGTTGATATACTTGTTGTCGGCGTTGGCACCGGAGGCACCATTACCGGCATCGCCGAGGTGCTCAAGGCGAAAAAAACCAATTTCCAGGCCATCGCCGTGGAGCCGGCTGATTCGCCGGTGCTTTCCGGCGGCAAAGCCGGTCCGCACCGGATTCAGGGCATTGGCGCCGGCTTCGTCCCCGATGTCCTCAAAACTGACCTCATTGATGAAATCATCAAGGTCAAAAACGAAGACGCCGGGACAATGGCCCGCCGGCTGGCCAGAGAGGAGGGGATACTGGCCGGCATATCGTCCGGGGCGGCCGTCTGGGCGGCGGTGGAGGTCGCCAGAAGGCCGGAGAACAGGGACAAGCTCATCGTGACCATTCTGCCCGATACTGGGGAACGTTACCTCTCGACCTGGCTTTTTCAGGAAATGTAACCGGAGGGACGTACTGAGTACATTGCATTTTCACCTAGCCTGTGATATATTAATTAAATTAGAAGAGAATATCGAACCGCTAGGGGTGCCCGAGGGCTGAGAGGCGATTGGTGCCAACCCTGTGGACCTGACCTCGGTAATGCGAGCGTAGGGAAGCGGCAGTAGCTTGGACCAAGGGTCTTGAAGTAACCGCCGGAGCCCTTGGTTTTTGTTTTGTGAGCGTGTCTCATGTTTGAAATATTGAAGGAAGATATTCGAACCGTATTCGCCAAAGACCCGGCGGCAAGAAGCACATTAGAGGTCCTTACCTGCTATCCGGGATTGCACGCGCTATGGCTGCACCGCCTGGCGCATTTTCTATGGCAACACAAGTTACGCCTTCTGGCACGCTTTCTTTCTCACCTCAGCCGTTTCTTCACCGGCATCGAAATTCACCCCGGAGCCATCATCGGCCGCCGGTTCTTCATCGACCACGGTGCCGGGGTCGTCATCGGCGAAACGTCCGAGATTGGAGACGATGTCCTGTTATACCAGGGGGTAGTGCTGGGCGGAACCACCACCGAGAAGAAGAAGCGCCACCCCACGCTGGGCAATAATGTTGTCCTCGGTGCCGGGGCGATTGCGCTGGGCCCCATAACCATCGGCGATAATGCCCGTATCGGTTCCGGCTCGGTGGTCATCAAGGCAGTCCCGGCCGGGGTCACCGTGGTGGGCGTTCCGGGGCGGTCGGTGGAGGACCGTCACAAGCCAATACTGGAGCTGGACCACGGGAAATTGCCGGACCCGATTGCGGAAGCTATCAGGCTGGTACTGAGGGAGCAGGACAAGCTTGAGGAAAGGCTGAATCAGCTGGAAAAACAATGCGGCGTCCGCGCCCCCGGTGACAAGCTGGAAAAGCAGCGAAAGCAGATGGAGCAAGAGCTGGCAGAAAAAGAGGAATGAGATGAGCAAGCGGCGTGTCATGTTCACCTTCGGCGAAGAGCATATCCCAGACCCAATCATCTATAACCTGGGGCAGCAGTATAACCTTATCACCAATATCCTCCGTGCCAATATTTCGGAAGATGAAGGCTGGATCGTGCTCGAACTGGAGGGAGACGAAAACAATATGGAACAGGGCATTGCCTGGGTCACCAGCAAGGGGGTACGTGTTGACCCAACAGATGGGTAGACTAAGGAGCACTGTTATGAAGAGAATCTATCTTGACTATGCCGCCACCACCCCAACCCACCCCGACGTCGTCCAGGCGATGCTTCCTTACTTCACCAATACTTTTGGCAATCCTTCAAGCATCTATGCCTGCGCCCAGGATGCGAAAGAGGCCATGGAGGAAGCCAGAGCCAGCGTGGCGGCGCTCATCGGTGCCCGGGAAGATGAAATCGTCTTTACCAGCGGCGGCAGCGAGGCCGATAACACTGCGCTTAAAGGTGTAGCCTATGCCCGCAAGGACAAGGGCAATCACATAATCACCTCGTCCATCGAGCACCACGCCATTCTAGAGACAGGCCATTTTCTGGAAACGCAGGGGTTCGAGGTAACCTTTCTGCCGGTGGACGAATACGGCATGGTCGACCCCGATGACGTACGCCGGGCGATTACCGACAAAACCATCCTCGTTTCCATCATGCACGCCAACAACGAAATTGGCACCATTCAGCCGATTTCGGAAATTGCCCAGATTACCCGGGAAGCCGGCGTCTATCTGCACACCGATGCCGTACAGACGGTGGGGCACATCCCGCTGACTGTGGATAAACTTGGCATAGACCTGCTCTCCATGTCCGCCCACAAGCTGTACGGGCCCAAGGGAGTCGGGTTTCTGTATGTGAGAAAAGGCACCAGGCTCGTTCCCTTCATGCACGGAGGC
>Ga0209636_10004738_pt1 | contig 13901 bp, 15 predicted proteins | sample DeeMarSWOR152_54_FD_187464 | JGI IMG/M metagenome (GOLD analysis project Ga0209636, IMG submission 187464) | Marine sediment microbial communities from White Oak River estuary, North Carolina - WOR-1-52-54 (SPAdes) (version 2) | ecosystem: Environmental > Aquatic > Marine > Intertidal zone >...
TGACGAACGTCCAGAGTACGGTACAGTCCGTCAACCGGGTCCCATGATCGGAGACGAGGAAGCTTGAGGTTTTCGGTTTTGGGAAGATTTGGTCTCGCAGACATGCATAGTGCCGAAGAACATTCATCGTGGTGGAGTGTATTGGAATCAATCGTGACTTACCAAACTTCCCTCTACGAATGGTAAGTACACCGCGCGATAGATCAACCTCCTCGCGGTTTAGGCCGATTGGTTCACTCATGCGCATGCCGGTAACAGCAAGCAATCCAAATAGGGTTGAATATGTGTAGGGCCTCAGACCAATGGTTGACGAAAGCTGCTTTGCAGCTTCGATTAGCAGTGTAATCTCATCGTCGGAATAAATGTATGGTGGCTTGCGATGATAGCGGTGAGGAAGCAATCCCTGAGGTGGAATCTCTGTGCGTGGGTCTTCGGCACTCCTATATTGCGCAAAGCGGCGTACCATGCCAAGCCGATTCGCCCACTGCGAAGGCTGCACATCTTTCGGCTGGGTTGCCCAACGGAGAGCCAAGTCTCTGGTGATGAATGGAGCTCTTGCGTACTCAAGGAAAGATATGAAGTTATGTAAGGCAGCGCCTGCCAGTCGCAACTCAAACCCAAGAGAGCTGCGTATCGCCAGGTAGTCTTCAAGAGATTTTCGTAATTCGATCATACATCACCTCCAGGCCAGGGTTGTGCCAATGCCCGCAACGCCTCAAGATCGACCTTAGCGTAGATCTCAGTTGTATTGGGAAGTTGATGCCGTAAAATATCCCCAATCTCAGACAAGGATGCTCCTTTTTGGAGCATCCGGGTAGCTAAAGAATGACGTAGAAGGTGTGCACCCTTACGAGGCGGATTGAGCTCGGTGCGTGCCAAAGCTCGCCGAACAATATTACAGATGGCCACAGAGCTCGAAAATCCTTGGCGAGGTGCCTTCATACGAATGAAGACTCGCCTTGTCGAGCAGGGAGGCCGTCCGTGTTGGAGATATGTGGCTAATGCTTCGCCTACATCGTGAGCAATCGGAAGTCGATCTTGCTGAGCACCCTTCCCCCTTATGGTTAGCTCCCCTGCTTCCCAATCGATATCATCCAACGTCATTGCTACCACTTCCCCTGCTCGCAAACCGAGTCGGGCTAAAAGGAGCAAGATCGTGTAATCTCGATGGCCGATGCTACTGTTTTGATCACAGCTCTTTAAAAGACATTCTACCTGCTCTTGTTCAAGCGATTTAGGTAATGTTGACAGTCGCCAATCCGCAACGCTAAGCACAGATTCAGACAAGTCGATGGGGATTTCACCCCGTATATAAAGAAAACGAAAGAATATGCGGAGGGCTGTTGTCATCAATTTAGCACGACCAGGGCTGACAGTATATGCGTTGCGTAGAATGAATCCAGTAACATCGGGTGGCCGGAGTTCGTTGAGCAAAATAGAACCTCTGCCAAAACGCTCAGAGAGAAAATGGCGGGCTATAGGAAGGTAGTTGAGCAACGTCGGCCGTGACAGCCCACGCTCTTGTACAAGGTATTGGGCAAAGTCACACTTAACTAGATGAAAAATGTTATCATCGATTTTTTTGGCTGAAGCTGGAATAACACCAGCATCACGCAATTGCTGAAGCAACACCCGTAAGGTTGCCGGGTGGCCCCGGTAAATATGCTTATGTTTTTGTAGATGTTTAAGAAAATTAGAGACCAGTTGCTCATCAAGATCTTGAATGCCTACCTTTTGCTTACGGAGCCACTGGCTAAAATCTGCTACCAGTCGGATTTTACCCTTCGTGGTCGACTTTGCGTAACCTTGCTCTGAAAGTAGCGCTGCAAACTTGGTGATGTAGGGCGCTAATGGTCCGACTTTCAAACGTTGTAGCATTACTGGGTCTGAAAAAAATTCTTCTGTCATATGTATCTCCTCCTTACTCAAATAGTGCAGCCAGCAATTCATCTGGCTGCAAGGAGAAGACACTCTAATTATGCCGAGTAATCAAGCATTAAATTGCATATACAGATTCTGAAGAGGCTAAGTTATCACCTGTGCAGGAAAGAGCTTAGCACTTACCCCTATGATAAACTCAACATTGATTGAATATCATCATTTCTCCAGCAAATATGGTTTATAGAGAACTTCACTTGCCCGGTAAATAATAGGAATATGATTATAACTTTTTGATATGCCGCGACTTATAGATAGTTCTGATTTGTTTGGCAGCAATAACAGACTTCAAAGTGTTGATAAAAAACACTAAAATCACTCATTTAAATAACCATAGAAATTACCATTTATAACCTTTGTTCCTGGAATAAATGCTATTGCTATTTCAATAAGCAGTGCGATTGCCACAGCATTCATAACAGTATAGATCTAATCCTAATATGTTACTAGGCATAATCCGGAACGCCGCATAATGTCGATTATGCCTAGCTCGGCATAAACGGCACACCTTTGTGAGTATCTTAAGCGGAGAGTGAGTTCCCACAGTGGATGTGCAGAAGCTTGTGTGCCATGCTTCGTATCAAACGACCATTGATATTTACCGGCACCTTTTGCCGGATCAATCGGAAAAGGGATTGAAGCATTTAGACATTCTAATGGAAACCATAGAAGAATCCATAGAAAAAGAGCGTCGAGCAAACTCCCACTGAAAAGTAAAACCCCTTAACTCATTATGAATTAAGGGGTTGAAATTGAGCTGGAAACGGGAGTCGAACCTGCGATACTAATCGGCGACATTCATCTTGGGAAAGTAATTATTAGTTTCATTTTAAGTCATCACAGGATTAAATTTATTAGATAAATGGTTGATTTTAAATAAATTAGACAATTTTTAATGATTTAGAGGTATTTTCAGATAGTTTCAATAGTTATATAAATTACTCAGTTTCACTGTAGGATGTTCACAATAGAATTCATACCCCACACCTTTAAGCCACCAAAAGCAATAAGCAATTTAAAGTACAAACGGAAAAATTAGTTACTTAACTTTTTTCTTAATCAAATCCTGAAGTTTCTTTGCTAAATCAGCAATTTTATAAACACTCTTAGGATTAATTGCTTCACCACTTACACTACGATAATAATTATATTTTTCTTTTTCAAATGTTTCAATTAATTCATAAATAGAATTTCTTTCCTTCTTTGATAGTAGATTTTCTGCTCCATTAAATAAATCACTAAGGTTTTTAAAATCATTTATATCGCTGAAAGGTATTTGTACTGGATGAGTTTCATTATCCTTAAATTTCGAAGAAAGCAAATAATAATTAAGAATAAACATCGGTTCTATTTCCTAAATCAATGAAGTTAATTGAATTAGGTTAGATATATATACTAGTTACAGGCCATATAAAGTCTTTTTACATACAACAAGTCCCCTCTGTGCAACGAGTAGTTAAAATTTATATTGTAATTAAACTTTAATTTGCATTCCGGATAAATTCTTTCCTGGTGATTAACAAACTGATAAAAGGAATCATGCCAAGTACTAAGAACACATATGTTTGTAAACAAACATTCGACCATTTGAGGATTATTAGTTCATATCCTCCTTGAATAATTGCATTTGTTACTAGCATAATACCCCAGATGATGCCCAGTGTATTCGCATATTTTTTTTTCTGTTTTAAGCCAATAGCATAAAAAACTCCAAAAACACCAATCCATATTTCTTCCCATAACGGTTTATACATAGACATGTTTAAAAATCCGAGAGCTTTTTTCTCAATGTCGTCTACTAACATGGGTGATCCTGCGAGTTCAAGGCCCCTTACTAGAATGCGAGTACCATTACTAATCGCAAATATAGTCCAGATAATAAACAGCACTGAAATAACCATCATAATTAACCAGACATTCTTACTAAATCCATTTTCTTTTGTCATTTTATTAACCTCCATTTTTATTATAGTTTATTCAAAAGTCATCCTTTTGATAGAACGAAAATAGTTTAAATATAATAGAAAAACACTGACATTTTGTTTCAAATTCTTAGCAATTTGTCTCATTAATTATTTTTTCATTTTTGAGGTTAAGCTGAATAATTCGGTAATAATTCGACTGGTGTATTTTTATAAACAGGAACCATATTGTTATCAAGAGAATATAAAAAAATTTATATATTATAAAGTATATCAGCTTTATAGTCAATTTCAAATCAGCTTGTAACAAACCTTATTTGAAACCAAATTGTGGAAAACCAGATGGTATGATAGCTGGACGAAAAGCATGAAAGTTGGAAACTATTCTTACATATCTTAATCAAACTGATGATGAATTGAAGGAATTATATAAACAAAGAAAAAAATGATTTTATTTTTTCTTTCCTAAGGTTTATACAAAATACTTGACAGACTCTTCGATTTTCATTATTACTTTTTCAAGATTACCCCTCTTTCATATGTGCAGCCCCTGCTACGCCGGGAGATGAATGAGACCCATATACCTGTTATGCAATCCCATCCTTGCAGCCTTTGCCAACAAGACTAGTGGCTCCGCATCTCCATTTCCCAGATCCCTCTGGTAGACCTTCACGGCGCTACATCAGGGTCCCTCATCGTTCGGCCCGTATTTTGCGTAGTTCCTTAAAGAACCATTGTTGAGTGGCTTCATGTGGGAGAGTCACCCCTCTCACATGCACTCCTCGCTAGATGGCTGAACAAGTAATTGCAATCGTGGGACTTTCACCCACAAGAAAGGCGGCCTTCGTAGCACATAATCCTGTTTGTCAGTCTTATTCCAAGAATCCTTTATGATCCGAAACCTGTGAGGATCAATCACATAACAAACAGCTCCTTTCGATTCCATCCGATCAGCCCAGTAGAAAGCCTCTGTCGATGCCTCCAGTATCACTGCATCCTCAGGACCAAGCTTTTCTCTATACCCCTTCAGATCAGCGTATCTCGGTTCAAAAGCAATTTCTTCCCCTTTTTACAGTCTAGAACAGCTATGGGAGAATACTTTTGGTGACGGTCAATGCTGTGAAACCTGGTTATCATCGTTTCCTGCACGATAATTTTAAGGAAAAAAAGGATCGGATACCTTGTTGGCTATGCGTTATTTCCATTCCACTATTCAGCATCGCAAATGCGTGTTATCTTATTGGTACGGGTGCAGTAGATAGCCGACCAAACCTATCAAAGTGGTCACAAGAGCGCCACAGAATTTTTATAAGTCATCTACTGCCCTTTCCTTTTTCCTCCCGGGTTTGGATAAGGACGGTATACAACCACCTGCTGCGTGTTATAAAGTATAACGTTTCAAAGTTCCTTATGATCGAAGATTATCTTGATCTTTAACTTAATCATAATAACCTATCAATCATTTGGCAGAGATATAAGATGATTTTCAACAGATGATGCCAGCGGAAACACATCGCAGGCGGAAAACATCTTGGAGGCTCTTGAAGCAGGTGGGAAGGTTCTCGTAATGGATGAAGACAATCTGACTCTACGAACTTCCACTCCGTCACCAATGGTAACCGGTTTCTCGTGGTTTGTTCACGGCTTGTACCGCCAGAGGTCGTTAAGGTTGTCAACCCCGCCGCTGGCGGGATATCCGTACCCACCGAAAAGCCACAGATCTCCATCGGTTGTGGTCCACGATGTACTATAATACCTCGCGCCCGGCATATTTGATCCGGCAGGCAATCCCTTAGTACCATAATAGCCGGGTTTATTGACCGTGTCCTCCCCGGATATCCACGTCCACCGCACCCCGTCGAATCTCCAAAGGTCGTTGAGAAATCCGCTGGTGCTTGATCCCTCGTATCCAAATCCCCCGAACAGCCACAAGCCCCCATCATTTCCCACCCACGAAACGCTACGTGCCCTCGCGCCCGGCACGTTTGATCCGGCAGGCATCCCTTTGGTGCCATACTGACCGGGGTTATTGACCGTGTCCCCCCCGGACATCCATGTCCAGTAGATCCCGTTGAAGCGCCACAGATCGTTGAGATAACCCAGCGTGGCGAATCCGTCATATCCGTATCCGCCGAACAGCCACAGATGACCGTTACTATCCACCCAGGATATACTGTCGACCCTCGCACCCGGGACGTTCGATCCTGCAGGCATCCCTTTGGTGCCATACTGACCGGGGTTATTGACCGTGTCCCCCCCGGACATCCATGTCCAGTAGATCCCGTTGAAACGCCACAGATCGTTGAGATAACCCAGCGTGGCGAATCCGTCATATCCGTATCCGCCGAACAACCACAAGCCCCCATCAGTTCCCGCCCACGATACGGAATTGCTCCTCCCGCCAGGAAGGGAGGATGCTGTTGAGCGATAGACTCCGGGGTTGTCGACGGTATCACTGCCAGATATCCAGGTCCAGTATGTCCCGTCAAATTGCCAGAGGTCATTGAGATAACCATACGTACCGGACCTGTCATATCCATGTCCGCCGAGCATCCACAAATGACCCTCAGCGTCCGTCCATGAAACACTGTTGTATCTAGCCCCTGGCAGTGCTGATGTCGCTGGTCCGTAAACTCCTGGGTTGTTAGGTGTATTGTTGCCTGACATCCAGGTCCAATACATACCGTCAAAACGCCAGACGTCGTTGAAAAGAGAAACTGCATTCCAGTAAAAACCACCGAACAGCCACAAATTGTTGTCTGCACCAATCCATCCAAGGCTTTGTTCCCTAGCCTGAGGCACGTTGGATGCCTCCGGCACCTCCAGAGTGCCGTAATAACCGATGTCGTTAGCGGAATCACTACCAGCTACCCAGGTCCAGTTCCCCGAAAATTCGTTACTCTTGTTACTTTCCCCGCCATTGCCGCATGAAAGGATGAAAGTCAACCCTATCACAAAAGCAAATAAAATCATTACTGCAGTTTCCCACCGCCTCATGACTTCCTCCTTTATGAAATAATACGTCACTGATCTGGACCAAAAATTATACTGTGGTCCATTTGTGAGACGTTGCCTTGAGTACAATTGATTGACAGGTTGTTATAATTAAGATTACAGATCTATAATATCTTTGAGAAGTATCTTTAAGACGTTATGCTGTGTAACACACAGCGGTTAACTGTATACCACTGAACTGATAGGAAAGATCATAATTCCCGACACGAAAATCAGTGGATAATCCAGCAAGATCATTTGACAGTGTTTTTATAATTCGAGGTTCGCCAATATAGACAATAATAACTGTGAAAAGCTCACAATTTGCCCATGAAATACTTCCGAATGCTTCCGCCAACAAAAAACAACAGTCTTCTTGTAAATATGCTACCCGTAATAGGACATTCTGTCAAGAATGAAGTTAATGTAACGTTTACAGAGCGTTTCCGAAAAAAAATACGGGCATACCTCGATTTTAATATCAATTAAGGAAGTACAAACAAGATGCAGAGTTGATGCAGGAATAGATGAGGTTAATATAAATACCACCTACTGACGATATCGAATTCTATACTTAGGAGCATCTGAATTTATTTCGTCAGGTAAATCACTAAAAGAAAAGTGATATTCCCAAACAGTCCCAGATTTATTTATTTTATTTATTTGATAGGTAGTTCCTTCCGGCATTGTGTGTGTTGTCTTAAACCAAATATTCCTGTCACGATTAGCCCACGCCTCATCGATGGTATATCTCTCTTCCCTATGTGGAGTATCTAAAGAAAGCTCAACGAGGCCATAAATAGAAATTATACCATCTGGATGTACAACAATTTTTCGCCCCATATCACGAGAATAATCTGGATTTACCCAAGTATAAGAGAAAGCTTCTATTGCTTCATCCACAGATATCTCTTTTTTAGTTCCTCCAGCAATAAAAATTATGACCACTGTTAATAAAAGGATTGTGATTAGTAACGTTCTAGCTTTCATTTTCTCGTCTTCTTATTTTTTTGTAACAATCAATGATGCACAAACCAGATGCAGAGCTGATGCGGGATAGAAGTGAGTTATATCAAGCTATTCTTGGCGGTAATGGATTTGATAGGTGTATTCAAATCTATCTGGTTCCCATTCTTCTATAGGGAAACTTTCAGAAGCCTAAATAACTTCTAAGGTATTGCCAGAATTGCTTATCTTACCCATTGCATAACCCTTAGAACCAAAATGTGAACTTTCCCAGTGTTCTCTATACCAGACATTCCCTTTTGAATCTAACCATTTATCTAGTATAATAATTTCACCCCAGTCACCATGTATTGTGTTTGTTACCAGTGTATACTCTTCCCATCTTCCATCAGAATAAATTAATTTTTGAGAACGACTCCTGCCGTAATCTTCGTTAATCCAAGTGCCACTCCAAGCTTCCATAAAATCTTCATCTGAGATTTCCTTTTTAACATCCTCCGCAAATAAAAAGGTTACTGCTAATAAAAAGATACTCATGAAAATTAACATTCTGGCTTTCATTTTCTAGCCTCCTCGAAATGGTTTTTATCAAAGATGCAAAAATAAGACATAAATGCATTTTATCTGTAAATAGATATTATTACAATAATATTAGCTTAATAAACTGAAATTGGCATAATTGTAAATAGTTTGGAAAAGGCATTTTTTTGTGAGAAGTGAGACGTAGCCTTAAGTAGGGGGTAGAGTTTTAGAGGAGATTATAAAAAGGAACAGTTAGAGTGAAATAACAAAGCGTATATGAGTTTTTGGTACCTCGTAGATTTTATTTTGCTTTAACCAAAATCCTTTCACTTTCCTTTACCTTCATTCAATCTCTATATGAATAGCGTCTTTCCATCTATCGCCCAGTAAGTTTTCGCACATTGATGGTTTCGCTTCTCCGTCTTTACAGAATTCACAATTTGGATCTGAACATTTAGGCTCTTTCCATTCATCGCAATGAGCACAATACAAGCTATCGTGATAAGAACAGTAATGAAGCTCTCTTTCACATACTTTGCATTTCATTTTTCCCTATCAATTAAAAAAATCATTTATTAGTTCACTCCGAAAGACGTTTTCAACCATGAAGGCCATAATCATTTTTTCCAGATATCTTTCTATAATAAGTTTCTGTAATTCTATAACTGCTTTGGGTAGTTCTTGCTCTTCGAGTTTTTTCAGTTGATTTAAACATCTCAGATAGTTGTTACAGTAATGGTTAATTAAGAAATTCATATTCTGATTTCCTTCAAAAAATTATCTTTCCATTTCGATAATTTCTCTTTTCCTTTACCTCCGTTCATTGCAAACTCTCCACTGAAATATCCTGTACGATAGAGTTTTTGTTTGTGATAGAAAACATATTCTCCTGTTCTCAGCCACACGAAGAAATTATCAAAGATGTATCTCAAACGTTCATCATTAGAATAGAAGCCATTTCTGTTAGTACCCTCAACACATAGCTCAATTCTTCTTAATAGGTTTGGGTTCCTAATGAGATTTATGTTGATAATTTGTAGTTGCTTTCCCTTGCAAGTAGTATATTTACTCGTTTTATTTCCTGAAACGTAACTTTTATAATTGTTAGACTTGTGATTTTTCTTGATCGAATCTTGTTCCTTTTTTCCTCGAATTCTCTTCAAATTGTACCTTCTTAATGCCCAGGTAACTTGTGCTGGCTTATTTAAATGCAGTTTTTCAGCGATTTCTTTATTCGATAGCTTATCTTTATTCTCTTTGAGAAATTGAATATCATCTTTAGTGAATTTGTGAATCATAAGAAAACCTCTTTAATTTTTCTTGATTTTTTAATATAACTAATATATACTGTAACTTATAATCCACTGCCATATATTATAACACTCTCATAATATATGTCAACCTAAATCTTATCTATAATTGAAGCTTTTTCATGACAGAGGGGTGTTCTCATGAAGAACAAAAAGGTAACTGAAACGAAAATGATGCTGTATATGAGTAAGGAACTTTTGGAGAAGATAGATGATTTTCGATTTGAAAATAGATTTTATAGCAGGGCTGAAGCAGTGAGAGAATTAATCAGGTTGGGATTAAAAAATGTTGAAAGTGGGAAGGAAAGGAAGGATTAAGTTTTTTTCTTCTGCATATATAATTTCTTCAATTCATCATCTGTTTGATTTAACCAACGAGCAATGATCTCTGCCCGCCAGCACTTCCTACCATTTACTATACCATCAGAAATCCCATTATTAGGTTTTAGCCAGTTTTTGTTACAAATTGAACGATAATTCACATTTTTCAATTCACATGCTTCTTTTAAATTGAACCACTGTTTTTTAGGAATTTCAATTGTTTTTGTTACTTCTTTTTCTACTACACTTTTTTTATTATCATCTATTACCCATTCTCCATCCACTAAACACATTATAACAACTGGTTTCATTTTACCTAGTCTTATTTGCTCTTTACGTTGCATTTCAACGATATCAGAAAGAGTTAAAGATTTAAAATCATTGTTCTCTATCATTTTTTATTCCAGATATTTTCTATTATCTCACTTTGCTCAATTAAATGCTTTGGTTTCCAGTGTGTATAGTTGTTTTGTATCTTTTCATCTGCCCAGCCCATTGATGCTCTTATCATTTCAGGATTGTAACCTTTTGATTTTAAAATAGAATTTAATGTATGTCTCAAAGAGTGTGGTGTAAGGTTTCTCTCCTCATAGTTTATACCTATATTTTCCTTTGCTCTTTTATATCTTTTCCTCCACCACGTTTCCCCTAGCCTGCATCCATCACTATATGAGAACACTAATCTATCTGGTAAATTATTGAGAAAATCGTATTGAGAATTTTTTAATTTTTCATTTATGATTCTATCTCTTAGCTCTTTCAGTTTTTCAATCACAATTAAAGGTAATGGGACAATTCTTTTTTTCTCCCACTTCGGCAGACCAAGTTCTGTACGACTTTTCCAAGCTCTTCGTATAGTAAGAAATCTTCTCTTAAAATCAATATCGCCCCATTGAAGTGCAAGTACTTCTCCTCTCCTCATTCCAGTCAGTGCTGTTAATAAAAAACAGGTATAATCAACAAGAGATACCCAGGGGCCAAGTCCTTCTTTAGGAAATATCTTTAAAAGTTCTTCTTCAGTAAAAATCCCTATTTCTTTGGGTTGATATTTTAAATTACCTATCCCAAGTAAAGGATTTCGATTGATTTGCTCTCGAAATTCAGCTTCAGAGAAAATAGTTTTCAGTGTTCCCATTATTCCATTGATTGTACTCTTACTAATCCCTTTGCTTTCTAATCTTTCACGATAGTCGAGTAAATCTCCACGCCTAATTTTCGATAATTCTTTATCAGCTATTAAACCATCACTGAAAACATATTTTTCTAAAAGCAATCTCCTATTTTTACAATGATTTCTGCCTATTATTTTACCTTCCTTTAAAAGTCTTTGAACATGAAAGCATTGGTCAAAAATATAAAAATTTTTAGCAAACTTTCTGAGAGTATCTTTAGTAGCTGCGGCTCCACTGTTATTTAAAAGTTCTAATACATATTCTTTCGCCTCTGCCTTACTGGTTTTAACAGTAGAGTGATAAGTTTTTTCGTGTGGTAATTTATAATAATACTTTTCTCGTTTCATTAATCTAAATGGAGATTCATGCCTTACCATCGCCACATCTCCTTGTAATTTTATAATAAAAGTAATACATGGATGAATGGAAATCCGGTAAAAAAATTCACAATAACGCTCACAATTTTGTTGTATTAATTTTAATAATAAAAAAACTCTCTAACTCATTAAGAATTAGAGAGTTATGAGCGGGAAACGGGAGTCGAACCCGCGACATTCAGCTTGGGAAGCTGACGTTCTACCCCTGAACTATTCCCGCCTGTTTACCCTTATATTATAGGATTTAAAAACGAGTCCTGTCAACAGAAAATTTTTTCCTTTTTTTATGTCCATTTAAAGGTTGATTATTGTTATAATTGTGATATTGTATTTTGTAAAACTAATTTTTTAATGTTATTCATTAATCACGAGTTGGAGGTTATCATGAAGTGTATAATTGTTCCGGTAATAATATTCATTACGATAATAATGTTTCTCGGTTGTTCGACGGAAAAGGCAATAGAGAATGTAATCTCTGATTTTGAAGACGCAATAAACAGCGGAAACTCCAGTGATTTTGATGAAACTCTAAGTACCGAAAGTGATTACCGTACATCAGACCCAGACGGCTCCGGGTTTTTAGGCTACTTTTTATCCACTTGGGACCCTGTGCACTACGGAAACCTAGACATATCTAGAGACGGCCGAGACGCAGACGTATACTCGGACGGCACCTATCTAAACGGCACCTATCAAACGGATGTGTGGTTCTGGATGAAAAGGGAGGAGGCATTATTTGCCTTTATCTCTCAAGATTGGAGAGTCTATAGATATTACGATGAAGGGGACTATACGACACCCGTTTGGAGGAAACCTAAAAATTAATTTATTCCAACCCCAATTCAAGATAACCACAGAATAAGCTCAGTATACCATCCACGCGCTGTCAATTTCATCCACAAGGGCAGAAAAAAGCGTTACCACGTCCTGGTTTGATTTCAATAACCTCTGTGAGAGGGCCTGTGCAATCTGGCGGGTAATCAAGAGTGCCACGTAGGGCTCCTTTTCTCCAAAATCGAGAAACTTGTTCCTGTTGGTGACCAGGAAGGTGCTGTCCTCTTCAGCGACAACTGTAGCAGAACGTTTGTCGTTCAAAAGGAGGCCTATTTCCCCGAAAAATATATGCTGATCAGCGCTCAGTATCACCACAGTATAGGGCTCGTTCTGGAGAGTATTTTTCACGATTCTCACACTTCCGTGCTTGATGATATAGAGCTCGTCCCCTTCTTGTCCTTCCCTCAAAATAACCTCTCCTTTTATTGCCCTCATTTCGGTGAAGAGTTTTTCTATCTTCTTCAATTCCTCTGTGTCTTCTTTAAAGTCTTTGAAGAGTACAATATTCTTCAGTATAGAAAGGTTGTCCTTTATACTTGCATTCTTCCGCTGTTTACCCAATTAAGTCTCCTGTAAACTTCGAGATACTACAATTGCCTTTGAATTTTTCCTTACAATATAATCGTCACCTGGATTGAGAACCGGGTGATTTGGTATTATTCTTTTTACACTCTGAAGATTTTCAACCAGTTTTGAGATGTCTGCTGTTTTTTGTGCCTCTGCGAGGGCTTCCTTTTTCCGGTAATAGATCTTTCCAGTGTTTTCGAGGAGTCCAATTAATATATCCCCGTAATATTCACTAAGGTACGTCTGAAGGTCTTTGAAGGATTTGCCTTCAAACTGGGCAGGAATATTCAGTGTTCCAAGCCCACCCTTTTTCGGTCGAAGGAGCTCGGTTGCAACCTGAGAGATCCCTGAGGCAGTTGCCGCATTAGAAATAAGAATCCTGCTCAACTCTCTTGTTAGTATGATTTCATCGCAGTTTGCCAGCTTGAGGTACTTTTCATACTTTTCATCGATGATTTCAGCGCAGGTATAAATATTTTTATTGAGAGAGTCGATGGTGATTGCTGCCATTACAGTACGGGAGTCCACCTCCTGTACAGAAAACTTCCTGCTTGAATCCGCCAGGACCAGAGCTGTATATGCACTTTTTACATTGGCTTTTTGAAGTACCTTTTCATCGATGTAGTCACCTTTTATAAATTTAATATATTTGAACTTTGGGAGAGAACGGATATGATCAATCTCCTGGGGGTCGGCATCGTTCACGAGAACAATATCCGAAGATTTCAAATTAGGATTGGCCTGAAGAATATTATCAAGAATATTTTCTAGCTCCATTTTCCACCCGCAAATAATAAAATGACCCTTTGTTCTTTCAAGCACGATGAGACCTCCTCTAGACTTGATCTGTTTATCAATGAGGAAAGAAGCAATGCGTCCTGTAACGATCCCGACTGTCGCAACTCCCATCACCATTATAATTATCCCAGCAATCTTCCCACCCACGGTGATTGGGTACCTGTCGCCGTAACCAACGGT
>Ga0209636_10004739_pt1 | contig 13899 bp, 12 predicted proteins | sample DeeMarSWOR152_54_FD_187464 | JGI IMG/M metagenome (GOLD analysis project Ga0209636, IMG submission 187464) | Marine sediment microbial communities from White Oak River estuary, North Carolina - WOR-1-52-54 (SPAdes) (version 2) | ecosystem: Environmental > Aquatic > Marine > Intertidal zone >...
TGTCAGGGCTAGATCGCATATTTGTCTCCACGAACGCAAGGTTCGAAGACCATTTTAGGAGCTATTTGGATAGCAGAGAAACGGGGAAAGACATGTCACTGTTTATAGAGGATACTCGCTCAGAAGGAGAGAAACTCGGCAGCGTGGGTGGGCTAGGTTGCCTGATCAGAGAGAACGGTATTGACGATGAACTTCTCGTGATCGGCGGCGACAACATCTTCGGTTTCAGAATGACAGATTTCATGGGCTATTTCCATTCCAAGGGAGCAGATACAGTCGCGTTGTACGATCTCAAATCCAAGGCGAAGGCATGCTTGTATGGCGTAGTCAGGATCAACGCCAATGACAAGATTGTCGATTTCCAGGAAAAGCCGAGCCGGCCGCTCTCTACTCTAGTATCGACGGCATGCTATGCGTTTACAAAGAACGGTGTCAGGAATATACTTCGCTACTTGGACGAGGGGAATGACCCAGACAAGATGGGACACTTTATTGAATGGCTTTACAGGAACGATGATGTGTTCGGCTTTGTCTTCACAGACCTGTGGTTTGACATTGGCAGCTTCGAGAGCTACAACGAGGCGAATGAGTATTTCACCAGATGCGGCAAAGGACAATAGCTGTCTCTAAGAATAAGTATTGCAGATACTGAATAGAACGCTTTCAAAGTTTAAAAACGTGGACGACAACTAGAGACCATGCTGCCGACTCTCATTGTGTCCTTCGCAACTGAGGAACCCGATCGGGAAAGGGCCTTCACTTCCGAGATGGAGAAAGCGGCGATACTGTGCCTCGCTGAGGCCAAAAGGAAAAAGCCTAGAATTCTGAGGGGGGCCACTGAAGAGTTGGAGTACGTCGCCAAGCTTCATTATCCTCTGTGGGGTGTCCCTTGGGGAGACAGATGCATCGTCATTGACGGGTTAGGTCTGTCGTCAGCCACAATCATTGACAGCCAGATCCCAAACGTGCCAGATTTCACAGAAGACCTCGAAAGAAGCGCATTATCCTTCAATGTTTTCCAAGAATCACTGAAGAAACACGGTCAGACGTTTGAGAGACTTGCGTCCACGAGGGAAGAGGTTGCGGAGGCTATCATTGGAGCAGGTCCCGTGCTCAGTACCCTTTCCAGCCTCGTCAAACAAGCCGAGAGAGTGAGTGAAGAGCCTAGAACGGATGCGATCTTTCTTCCGTACAAGTTTCCTAAGGAGCAAGCTGAGCGAAGAGCGGAAGGTTTCATCAGCAAATGGAAGAGGGCCCGTGCAGAAGTCCACGCACTGCAGTATGCCCTCCAAGCCTTGGAGGAAATGACCGAGCATCACAGAGAGAAGGTCCCTTTGGAGACCGAGCAAGTCTGGCGAGAGTATGAAGACAGAATCTCTGAGATGAAGAAACTGGTAGACAAGAGAATCAACCAGCTAATCAAGAGAAGGGACAGAGAGACTGCGAGAGCCTCGAAACTCTTTGACAAAAAACTGAAAGAGACGCTCAGACAAGAGGGAAGACTTCGCCAGAAGATTGAGGAACTGAAGGGCTCTCTGAAAGGTCAGCGGAAAGGACGGAAAGAGCAGAAGCGAAGATACCCGAAGAGGAGCACAACTCGCATAGACAACAGAATTGAATCGTACAATAGGAAGATCAAAGAGCTTTCCATGAAGATCCGGGAATTCTCGAAGTTGAAGGAGGACATCCAAAAGGAAAGAGAAGCAAGCCTCAAGATGATCGAAGAGGGATATCTGGCTATGGCTGCAAAAGAGATGGAGAAACTGGAGATTCTCGAACAATCGAGGAATCTCGAGATTTCAGAAAAACGCGAAGAGATCAAGGAAGCTGAAGAGGCTTCAAACTCGATTAGGACGCAGATAGAGCAATTGATAGAACGGAAGAGTAGTGATGTGAAGGAGCTCGAACGTAAGACTCTACCGCTCAAGGTGAAGAGCACTATTCTGATTGGGATTCCATTCTACCTCATGCAGTACAGATCATCTCAGAGAACAAGAAGAGAGATCCTGCCACCAGTTTCCGCCTCAAGCTATGAAGGGATGATCAAGAAGCTACAGAGAGCAATACTGTCCTTCAACCTAGACGCTCGCATCCAGCTTCTCCTCAGTCCAAGATCGCCAGAGCTCAATGAACAAATCTTCATGAATCTCAGGAAGAGTTTGGAGACAGACTCGGCCTTAAGAGAGGCGGCATCTCAGATCGGCACGTCCAGAAACTTTCCAGAACTTCCCGGCTTCAAGGGAGAAGCCACAAAGGGGATGGAGGAACTCCAAGCCGAAGGCTGGCTGAACCGCGAAGAGGCCGAGAAGGTTCTGAGCATCTACGTGAGATGAACTTCCGTCATACTCCAGACGCAAATGCACGATCGATGGATCGGATGCCCGTTAAGCTTAAACCATCTTTTCCGCTAATCGTATTTAGAGGGAATTTGCCTAGTTACCACGGGAAGATATCAAAGGAGCATGGAGATTGGCGGATCTAACAGACAGCGAGAGAATTGTTGAACGCGCATTTCTTCTGAACCGAGCATTCTCAAGGACTGACTTGTTCAGGATTGGCAGAGATCTCAGAGTCCCTTATTTCGACGAGTTCTCAAGCGGATGGCAGATAGAAGACGAGGAAGAGGCCTCCTTCGAGATAGCATCAGGAATAGACGATGACGAACTGAAAAGGATCTTCAAACAGCATAAGCCACGAGAATGGGCAGTCTTCAGAGGTATCTGTTACAGACTGGAGGACGGGAAGCTATCCCTCGACGGATTCTCAAAGGACTTGAAGAATGGAATCCGCAGAGCCCAGGCAAGATACGGCACAGGCAGCATATCAGTGCTGAAGGCTCTGGTGAAGATCGGCGGGGCCGCAGACATCGAAGGATTGAAGCGGAGCGTCAAGGTGGATGAGCTCCATAAGATTCTGGAAGAACTCGAAAGGCTGAAGCTCATTGTCACCTCGTACAAAGGAGGCAAATACCAAGAATGGGGAATCCTCGAAGAGACCCTTCCGCTGGTTGAGCTCGAACTCGGGATAAAGAGGAAGCCTACTAGAGCGCTCGTAGCCAAGGCAAAGGCCGTCGCTCCTGAAAGAAGAGCGAGAGGGGAAACGAAAGCTATTGACCACGTCTCCGAGGAGAGGCAGAAGATCGGGAAGATGGACCGTGAGCTCGACGATTACCTACAGGAGCTGTTGAAGCACAGGCTTGATCATACAATCAGGTTCGGAAAAGGGTTGAATGTGGGCTTCTTGTCGAGTTACCTGCAAGAGTTGTTCGGCGAGGTTCTCCACTTTGACAGCCTACTTAGCATAACACAGCAGTACGGGTTGGCTGACGTTGATATCGTCCATGAGCACGGGAAAACGGGCAGAAAGACAGGATGGTCTCTAGCCTTGTTCGGCGATCCTGGCACAGGGAAGAGTTTTTCGACTAGGGACATGATACTGGGCAAGCCTGATGCTAAGATCGGGGCGCATGGCATTCCCGGCAGGAACCGTTACTGCGGTGGGATGACCCCGGCTCGTTTCATCAGGATCGGAGAAGCTTACGCTGATAAAGTCTTTAACTTCATCGTTCCGGAGTTCAACGACTTCTTCAAGTATAAGGGTATGGTGGAGCCGCTTAAGATAGCTATGGAGCAAGGTGAGCTGAAGTATGAGACGCACAGCGAAATCATCGGCCCTTACCGATTTACTTCTTTCTTCGCTGTCAACTACAATGTCTCAGTTCACGGGAAGGGCTACGAGGTCACGATTCAGGACCCAAACTTCAACGCCATCGAAGACAGGATGCTCTGCAGGCTGCATAGACTGACCAAAGAACGGTTCATTGAGATCACGAAGAGCCAGATGAGGCTTGCTCTCGGCGCTATCGACATCGAGAAAGGAGCCAAAAAGATCAGAGATCACCTCACACTAGTCCATGCGATTGAGACGGGACACCCCCTGCTAGAAGGCAAGTTCGCACAGAAACCTGTGATGATAACGCCGCAGGTCTTCGAAGTCATTGGAAAAGCAAGAGAGGCCATTCTGGAAAGGATTCCTCACAAGGTCGTAAAGTTCTCAGCCAGGCTTGAAGACAGGGCGCTGCGTTTCGCGTGTGCAGCATCGCTAATGGGCTATTTCCGGTCTGATCTGGACTACATACCAGTGAGCGAGGAAGCCCTGAAGTATGCAGTCCAGCTCTATGTCGAGGAGGCTTCAGTAAGGTCCAAGGAAGCATTTGAACCAGAAGAGATCCTGAGCAAGGTCTTCAACAACTAGAATTACACTCATGCGTGAAGGAACCGTTTTCCTCAAGTCTCTTCGGAGTAGAGCAGTAGCTGCATGAGGGCATCTTGTTCGGTGATTTGCTCAGCGACGGTGAATCCCATCGATCGACGAATCCCGTGCGTGGCAAGAGCTTAGTGACGAGTACATCGATTACCTAGCTGTCGTGGCCGTCAATCGCAAGGTCCTAGAAGACTGGTACTGGGATACAGGAAAGATAGCCGAAGCAGTCAGGCGTGAGATAGAGAGACAGAAATAGCAGGATAGACAAGACTACTGGTTTCTTCTGAGGTTCTCTGTGAAGGCTTTTAGCTGATTGTACGCTTCGTCTACTGAGTTTATGGTAATGGAGAATTTCTCGAAGGGGCAGATGTTCTTTCCTTCCTTGTCTAGTATCTTGGGCACAAGGTGGTCGTGTTCAACGGGGATGCTGTTTTCCTCCAGGACCTTCAATCCTTCGTCGCTCAGAGTAGCTGCGTAGAGTTCGTTAACATGGGAGTAAGCAAGGAGAAGTGCAGCGGCCCTGCCTACAACCCTGTCTGCAACGGAGGATGCCGAAAGTCTTTCTTCAAGCTTCTCGATGGCCTGAAGCAAGCCTCCTATCCCTGACGACCTCGACTCGAAGACAGTCTCCCCTGCCTTAACTATTACTAGAGAAAGATTCTTCTGCTTCAGGATTTCTTTTGCCAGTTCCAGGTCGCGCATTTCTTCCGCAACCAGTATTAACGCCGCTGTAATTAAGGATGGCGTCCGGATGCTGATAGGCAAATCAGACTAGACCCGCAGAGGCTAGCCAATGCTTATTAGTGCGACGATGTCTATCGATTAGCCCGGTGGCGCGTATGGATGTTCTTGATGCCATTAAGACCCGCCGGAGCATAAGAAACTATGAGAATCGTCCCGTTGAGAAGAAGAAGCTCCTGAGTGTTCTTGAAGCCGCGAGGCTTTCGCCTTCGGCGACCAATGGTCAGCCTTGGAGTTTCATTGTAGTGACCGATCCTGAAGTCAAGGAGAGTCTCAGATCGTCTTACAGCCGTGACTGGTTCGTTTGTGCGCCCGTTATCGTTGTGGCCTGCGCGATTCCTGATGAGGCTTGGGTTAGGCATGACGGGGAAGAGTATTGGAAGGTGGATGTCACGATTGCGATGCAGGATTTGGTACTTGCTGCTTGGGAAGAGGGGCTGGGAACATGCTGGATCGGAGCCTTCAAGGAAGAGGAAGCTAAGAGAGCCCTAGGGATTCCGGGGAGTGTCCGAGTAGTCGCTATGACGCCTTTGGGCTATCCCGCCGAAGAGAAGGGTCCGGTTACAGACCGAAAAGCATTAAGGGAGATCGTCCATTACGACCGCTGGTAGCTGGTCTCATCTCTCTGCAATGCACGGCCAGATGAAAAGGCTCAAGTATCAAAACACGGTCCTTATGGAACTGGAGGAACATCTCGATGAGGGATCGTACTGAGGCTTTAAAGAGCCTTCTGTCCCCGAAGGAACTTGACGGGTACATAGTCTCTAACGAGAAGAATATGGGGTATTTCACGGGTTTTTCAGGAGGCTCTACGCTTCTTGTTCCACTGGAAGGAGAGAACGTCCTTTTTGTCTTCGGAGTCAACTATGAAGCTGCCAAGGAAGAGGCCAAGAACGCCACCGTTGAGCTGATCAAAAGCGGAGAAGACCTCCACGGAAAGCTCGCTGAACTTGCTGGCAGGTTGAAGCTACGACGCTTAGGCTTCGACTCGCTAACGGCTTCAAGCTATCTCAAGGTCAAGGAGCTTCTGGCAGATGCTGAACTCGAAGCAGAAGAGGATCTTGTGTGGTCTCTTCGTAAGGTCAAAGACGAGGCCGAGTTAGCCCTCATAGAACAGGCCGCAGAGATGACCAGCCGAGGCATGAAGACAGCCTTCGAGGTAATGGGAGCTGGATTGAGAGAACGAGACGTGGCGACTGAGATCGAGTATGAGATGAGAAAGTCAGGGTCCGACGGGGTTGCCTTCGAGACGATTCTGAGTTCAGGCCCAAGATCAGCATTCCCCCATGGCGGCTGTGGCGACAGAGAGATTCGGAAAGGCGACTTTGTCGTGATCGATATAGGCGCAAAGTACCAAAGCTACTGCGCGGACCTGACAAGAACGCTGATTGTCGGTGAGCCTTCGGCAAAACAACGTGAGATCCACGAAACGGTGAGGAAGGCACAAACCGAGGCTATGAACGCGATGAGGGCGGGGGTGGAAGCGAAGGAAGTGGACAGGGTTGCTAGGGAATGTATCGCGAAGGCAGGTTGCGGCGAGAATTTTGTGCACAGTCTGGGGCATGGTGTCGGACTCGATGTCCATGAGCCGCCTTCTCTGGGAATGAGGAGCAAGGACGTTCTTGTATCCGGCAACGTTGTGACAGTTGAGCCTGGAATCTACATTCCTAAGTTTGGGGGCGTACGGATCGAGGACACTGTTGTCGTGATAGACGAAATGGCCAGGAAGCTAACGAAAGCTCCTTATATACTCAGTCCCTGAATCCTTGTTGAGGTCACATTCTCCGTATACATGAGACCACTGGCTTTGCGTTGAGCACGCATGGGGAAGCGTTCGCTAGAGAGATTGGTTCACAATTCGTATGAGGATTTGTTCAGTATTGACGACCAAGGAATTCTGTACGATGATCCCATCCGCACAATTGATCTGCTGACGCCTAGAATAGTTGACGGAACTACACTCTCTGCAATTGATGTCAAAGATCTGTTCCGGGCAGTCGACCACACAAAAACCAGAACTGGAGCAGCAACATTGTTCAGGTCACTAGTGAGGCCACTCGATTCGCTAGAACTGATCCTTGAGAAGCAGAACTCAGTTAGGGAACTCAGAGAGAACAGAAGACTTGGAAAAGCATTGATTGACTACTTGGGCTCACTCGTCAAGAAAGAATCATACATCCACTGCTATCTCTTTCAGTCTTCATACGTCCGAGACGAACCTTACGATCTCCGGTACATTGATCAGTACAAGCTATACCACGAATCTACCGTATTCTTCAGAACTATGGTGACAGGAGCTAGGAAACTACCTGATGCGGAAACGCCCTACATGAAAATCTTGGTTGAGGACATCCGAAGTATCGATGGGACGCGTGTTTCTGATCTAATAAAGGGACCAGTGTTTGAGACCGTGAAAGGGCTAAAGACCAAGAAGGAAGTGAAACTATACACCCCGAGGGTCAAATTCACACTCCGTTCAACCAAGCCAACTCTGGCGATACCGTATATCCCGATCTTTCTTTTCATGTATTTTGAACAGATCAATCAACCGGCACAATTGCTGGGAATGACGTCCTTCCTGGTATATACCTCATTCTTCCTCAGCTACCCGGAACGCTTCGACCGCAAGCATTTCATAGATCCGCTTGGAGCGATATACAAGACAAATCCAAACATAAGTAAAGGCATCGATGCTCTAGGTAAGCTTGACGAGTTGATCTCATTCCATGAATATTCTCGAAGCATGAGAGGAGACATGGTTCTTCCGACCATAACTCATGATAACAGACACTATTTCCTAGCCAAGGAAATCAGGAACCCCGTTCTGGCAAAAGGAAACCCAGAATACGTCCCAAACGATGTCAACATGGATGAACAGAGATTGACCGTGATCACCGGCGCAAATAGCGGAGGGAAAACAACCTACTGTAAGACCATAGCCCAAACACAACTCTTAGCTCAGATCGGATGTTACATTCCAGCAGAGGAGGCTAGACTGGCCGTTGCAGACAGGATATTGTACCAAGCGCCAATGTTCGATTCTATTGTGGACGCGGAGGGAAGATTTGGCACTGAACTGAAGAGAACAAAGGATCTTTTCCTTGAAGCAACCCCGAGAAGCCTCGTAGTGTTAGATGAACTTGCAGAGGCAACCACATATGAAGAAAAGATGGAGATATCCTACGCTATCTTGGATGGCTTCAGAAGGATCGGAAGCACGATTACACTGATTACTCACAACCATGAATTAGCGGAGAGATTACAGGAAGAAGGCAGATCTCAGAATCTGCAAGTCGAATTCAAGAACAGAAAGCCAACCTACAGGCTGCTTCCAGGCACCGCGAAGAAAAGCCACGCTGAACTCGTCGCTGAGAAGATCGGATTCTCACCAAGGGATATAGACATCTACCTGAAAAGAAAAGGTATTGGATAACAACGACCTGTGCGATGCCATTGCTTGGACTAGTTCAAAGAGAGCCCTGCAATCAAGGACTGTGTCTTTCATGCAGCTCTTTGAGTCTCTCAGTTCCGCCCTTCTCGCGCAAATCTACCGTAACAATTCTGCCGTTCGGCTCAAGTTCCTGTGCGATGACCGAAGAGAACTTGTAGATCTTCGTGTCTTTCAGCACCCAGCAATCCGGTGTTAATCCAGCCTTCATGCAGCAGTGGCAAAGGAACTCATCTGTGCCCCATCCCCACTCAACCGGGACTTGAGGAAGCAACAGACCCTTGGAGAATCTGCTTTCAACGATTAGACCGTCTTCGCCGATATTGATCTTGGAAGGATACTCTTCAGGTGATGTCACCTCAATCAGTTGCGGAGGCGTCAGGACACTCACTTCGAAGACAACTTTGCCAAGCTCTTCAGCGGTCATGGGCGGAAAACGTGGGTCTCTGGTTGCTGAATCGATGGCTGCTTCGATGACCGCGCGAACCAAGGGATAGGTGGGATAAGGGAAACCGATGCAGCCTCTCAGGCTTTTTCCTCTGCCTTCGACGCTGCTTATGGTGACGAAGACGCCTTGAGGTTGCTGTAGCTTGCTAGAGACGTCTTCTGGTGGGCTAATTACGCGTCGGTCTTCTAGCCTTCCTTCCACAGCTTTCCTTGCGAGCTTCACTAGGAAGATTCCTTCTTCGTCTGTCAGCTTGAACGACAACTTGGCAGACCTATCCTGACAGGAAGATTCTCCGAGCCGGGAATTCACTTCGCTCTCTAGAACTTTATGGATTCTTCTTTGATTCCGTCTTTGGTTATGACGAGGAAGTCTATTCCGTCTCCGCTCATGGCGTCGCGGCTTATGGCTGATTTGATGGCTCCAGTCACGAGTTCTTTGCCTTCTTCGACCGTCATGCCTTCTTTGTATCTTTCTTCTAGGACGCCGATGGCTATCTCCGCTCCAGACCCTACCGCGGTGTATTTGTCCGGAATGTTTGACCCTAGCACGTCAAGAACGTACAGTGATGGGCCTTCTTCATCTATTCCGCCGACAACTGTCTGCGTTATCAGAGGAAAGAGTCTGCGGCCGAAGAGAAGGTTGGACATCATCTTGGCGGCTGATTTCACGGGAATGAGGCGTCCCACCTCAAGCCTGAAGAGGTTTCCATATGCCTCTACTTCACGGACGAGGATCTGCATGTCGGAGACCAGCCCTGCACAAGCCGCGCCGATCATCTCTGTTATCTTGAACACTTTCTTTCCGACTCGGCTGACGACGAAGTGCCCGTAGGAGACCCTTTTCTCTGAGGCCAGGATCACGCCGTCGGAGCAGACGACGCCGATAGTTGTAGCTCCTGGTACGTAAAGATAAGGATACTCTTGCTCACTCAACTATTACACCTTAACCGTGTGATGACTGACCAATACGATAGTGTTTACTAACCCGATCTCGTGCTATTAAACCTTGTCATGGGCAGGAAACTGCCAAACTAGTAGACAATATCTTTGCTCAGCTTAACCCGGTTTCCGTCCAGAGGTATCCCTTCCTGTTCTAGGAGGCGTCTTCTGGCTTCGATGCTTTCCTTTTCGCCTGCGATCCTGCCGTCAGACTTGACGACCCTGTGGCAGGGCACGACCGGTGCGAGAGGGTTCTTGTGTAGAGCGTTTCCAGCGGCTCTATATGCGCGCGGTTTACCGATCTTCTCAGCCATCCTCTTGTAGGTGCTCACCTTTCCCTTCGGAATCTCGAAGGTGGCCACTAGAACATCTCTTTCAAAATCCGTCTTGTCTGCCAAACGCTTGATTATGTCTTCCTTGCTCTTCATACCTGTCTCTCTCATGATTTTCTCTTCCATTCTATCGGTAGCTGTCCTCAAAGGAACGTATATTCCACAGCACGACCACAAAAACGTTTCGTGAGCCTAGGAGACTACGCTTTCTGGACAGTCGGTTTTTATGTGGCTTAAGTCTAGTTACTGGATGTCTCGGAGCGGAGAACGTGGATATGAAGCCGCGCGAAAGGGCTATATGCGCCCTAGAGCTGGAGGAACCTGACCGTGTGCCCATGTTTGAGCTCGAGTTTCAGTATCCCGAAGAGATTACTGGCGAGGGTTATGTCCTCAGCCCCGATCAGACTGGCTGGGCGATGACGGTTTTCAGAGATTTCCTCAAGCAAGATGAGGGCATGGTGAAGCGCAGAAAGGACTTAGACGTTACTGAACACAACGCGAGGGTTCTGGCTGAGACGTGTAAGAAGATGGGGTATGACATAATCAGAGTGGGCTTCGTTCCGGACGAGATAAAGGCTATCAAAATACTCAAGAAGGTTGCGTCAGACCACTTGATTGCAGGCTCAGCTGGAGGGACTATTGGCATTCCAGACGGCCAACACATGGGTGCACTTGTGCATCGGATCTATGCAAGACCCGAGAAGTTCAAGGAGGAGATGGCTGAGATGATCAAGATATCTGTTGAAAGGATCAAGGAGCAAGCTGATGCAGGGGTAGACCTCGTCTTCGACTGCACAGACTACTGTTTGAAAGAGGGACCTTTCTATTCGCTCTGGGTCTACAGAGAGCTCATCTTCCCTTACCTGAAGATGCTTGTAGAAGCTGCTCACAAGAAAGGCATATACTTCGTTCATCACACGGACGGGCACATCTGGCCCATCATAGACGATCTCATAAACACTGGGATAGACGCACTTCACAGCATTGATCCAAGCGCAGGAATGAACCTCGCCGAAGTAAAGGAGAGGTATGGTGACAAGATAGCGTTGTGCGGGAATGTGGACGCGGCCACCACAATGGCATATGGCACCCCAGAGCAAGTGGCAGAGGAAGCTAAACAGTGCATAAGAGACGCGGCTCCCGGAGGAGGATACTTCCTGACAACCAGCAACTGCATCTACAAAGGGATACCCCCAATTAACGCAATAATATTAGCGAAGGTAGGAACAGAACACGGAAGATATCCGCTGGGTCAAATGTCTACTCTCCGCGAGCTTGACGAAGCATCAGGCATGTGAGACTCGCCGGCTTGGCGGCTTGGGTTCCTAGGACCGACCGAAACGCCTACTCTTTTTACCACATCTGACCACGAGACCTGCTCACTTGACTTTGTCAACCCCAATAGAAATAAGATTCTGATCCCTACTCGGTCTCGGGTATAGGTGTTGGGTGAGTTCAGCAGTAGCAGAGGTTACATGGGTCAGGTTACCGACCGAGATATCAAGATGGTAAGCCTTCTAATCGGGAAACCCAGTCTCTCTTTGGATGAGTTGGGTGAGAGATTGGGTATATCCAAGCAGGCCGTAGCTGAGAAGAAAAGCAGATTAGAAGAGGAAGGCTTTACGAAAAGCTACTACTTCTGGAACGTAACCCCGAGGTTCGAGGGTGCAAAACGGGTTCTCATAGAGATTGAAAAGGGTTCTGCAGAGATCAGCACTGTTCTGGATGTTCTTGATCGCTTCAATCCCATAGTTGTCTTCTTCAGAGACGACCCCGAAGAGTTCTTCAGCGGAAAGGCGTCATCATTAGCCGAGACAATCGATCAAGTCGAAGGCATACTTTGGTTCAACGATGAAGATGAGGAGGAAGACCTCAAGTCAAGCCTTCGTAATCAAGGCATAACGGCGGTCACCATGGAGCCCGTCCTCTTTTCAAGACTGCTAGGAGAGAAATGTGACATAACTCTCAAAACTCCAGAAGAGGTGGAGGACATAGCGACGGAAATCGCTAAGTCACTCTCTTCTGAGGCTTCAGTGCAAGCTGTTCTCTATGAAAAGCACGAACAGCCTGTGGATCAGTTTGACCTTATTGTCATTAGGGATGAGAGGTTCCAGCCCGAGACCGACAGCTATGAGAGAAGAGTCAAACAGACGCTGGTAGACTACCACTTCACGAACCTAAAATGGCTCATGCAAGGAAAGAGTACATGGATCAAGAACATGAAGATTGTCTACGCCAGGGATGAACCCCTCAGAGGAAAGATCCCGAGGAAGATCAACAGACTCTGACCACAGCTGGATCCGCATAGTTCTCTGGAAGCGCCTATCCTCCTAATTCGGCATGGGAACTTGCGGAAAGACATTACCCACGCATCCTCACGGAAGACCGATCAGAAAAATACCGGGGGGTATAGTTTTTACCTTTCTCTCTCATCTAATCTTATCTCTTCTTATCTTGTCTCTCCGCTCCGCTCCCCACAACAAAACAACAAGACAAGCGCCATTGATCGATCGATCGCATTTCGGCTATGTGACCCGCCAGGGGCACTGGGTTCGATAGAACTTGACTTCTATTTGTGGAAACTGATCATTGAGCATTCCCGCGAAATGCTGCAATCCTACATTCTCTGATATTACATGACTGGTCTCGATCATGGGTATCCCGCATTCTGAGGAGAACAAGAAGCCATATTCGTCACTCTCACCAGCAATGAATACGTCACAGCCCCTATCAATCAGCTTCTGTTGATATGCGACATTAACGAATAGTCCAAGACCACCCCAAGGTAGCCCGACCTTCTCCACTTTCTGCCCCATACCTCTAGGTGCTGACACTCTCACATTCCTGATGCCGATTCTCTTCTTAACCTGTTCCACTAGAGTCCGAAGGGTGCATGACGGAATCAGATACACTTTTGCCAGACCATCAGTTTCCACAGCCTCCCCAAGACCCAATTGTTTGGCAAAATCGTCGAATATGCAGATTTCGTCTAATGAACCGTGTATACGCATGAAGGTAAGATTGTACTCCTTAAGCAAAGAAGTGCGTTGGAGGTTGGTTTTCCACTCTTCCCAGCTTGCAGGGACATTCTCTCGGAGGCTGGCGTTGTACGGGTAGTACAGACTTTCATGAGCAATGACTAGATCGCTTCTACTCTTCCCAGCTTCCTTGAGAGCGCTAGAGGTGGCCATCCAGCAAACTATGACCTTCTTGATCGGTCTCTCCGAACTGCCGTATTGTACGCCTTCATCGGGATTTAAGCCGTGTCCAGTCAGACATTCCACATACTCTGCAATGTGTTTGACTCTGATCATGGGAGCCTCACCTTAGATTCCTCTGTTCGTGACTCTGAATCTGTCACAGGCAGAATTAAGGGTTGGGTTTGGGGTATAGTTTTTACGAGGATTTTTCATCGTAAGAACAAGCACTTGTCGGGACTACTAGGAGAACCATAGAGGGTATCCTATCTAGGAATAGATAATCGCGAAACTTGTTGGTGCTGATCAGCAAAAATATGGGGGGGTCTAATCTATTGGAGCGAAACCAACGCAATAGATGGCTATCTCGGCCTGCGGAAAATATCGGGGGGTATGCCTTTCACGAGAGAAAATCAACGTAAAAGGCAGTGCCCAGCGCAGTGCGAACCACAGTAGATATCGGAGGATCTGTCTTTCGTTGAGAAATCCTGAGAAACGACAGTCGGCCTGACCAGGCGTCTCGGCTGCCTAA
>Ga0209636_10004740_pt1 | contig 13899 bp, 9 predicted proteins | sample DeeMarSWOR152_54_FD_187464 | JGI IMG/M metagenome (GOLD analysis project Ga0209636, IMG submission 187464) | Marine sediment microbial communities from White Oak River estuary, North Carolina - WOR-1-52-54 (SPAdes) (version 2) | ecosystem: Environmental > Aquatic > Marine > Intertidal zone >...
CAGGGAGACTGTTTCTAGAATAATGTTATTCTTACTATCAGTGAGCACGTTAACGTTGGCGGTTACGATTCAGCCAGCCCAGTCGGATTTTGTTTGGAGTGGAACCATTTACATTCGCGCTGACGGAAGCATTGACCCCGACACAGCACCTATCTCAACTGCTGACAATGTCACCTACACCTTAACTGGTAACGTCACGAGCGATGCTGATGGTATAGTTGTTGAGAGGGATAACATTGTGGTTGATGGGGCAGGCTACACGCTCAATGGGTCATCCCTTAGTGGATTTCCTGATGGAATAAACTTGTCAGGCAGAAGCAACGTCACAGTCAAAAACGCTACATTAACAGATTTCCATTGTGGCATCTATCTCTATTCTTCTTCAAACAACACCATAAGCGGAAACAACATAACAGCAAACAACGGGTATGGCATCTGGCTGAGGGGGTCTTCAAACAACAACACAATATCCGGAAACAATATAACAGACAACCATGCTGGCATCTACCTCTCTTATTCTTCAAACAACATGCTTAGAAGCAATACCATGGATAATAATGAGCGCAACTTCGGTGTTTATGGTGATGCTCGCTCATATTTTCTGAACGATGCTGATGCTTCAAACACGGTTGACGGCAAACCAGTTTACTATTGGATTAACAAGCAGGACATGGTTGTTCCACTTGACGCTGGATATGTAGCCCTTGTAAACTGCACACGTATAACAGTCAAGAACCTAAACATCATAAACAATCGCGAAGGCATACTACTGGTTTCCACAACGAACTCGACAATAATTAAAAACAATATGGCAAGCAATGATTGCGGCATAAGACTTGAGTGGTCTTTTAACAACACTATTTCTGGAAACAACGTAACGGCAAACGACTGGTATGGCATCGATCTCGATTATTCCGTCAACAACACTATATCTGGAAACAACATAACAGCAAACGCAGCAATGCATGGCAGCATATATTTCTACAAGTGTTCAAACAACAGCATTTCTGGAAACAACATAACAAACAACATGGGTGGCATCCAGCTCCATGATTCTTCAAACAACGTTGTTTCAGAAAACAACATAACAAACAACCTGGATGGCATCATTCTCGATTCTTCTTCCAACAACAACATCAGCGGAAACACGTTCACCAATGACGGTCTTCATGTTTACGATTCTTACCAGAACTCTGTGGTGGACAATACCGTGAACGGCAAGCCCTTGGTCTATCTGGAAGGCGTGGTAGAATACACTGTAGGCGACGCTGGGCAGGTGGTACTGGTTAACTCTGACAGCATAAGGGTTGAAAACCTCAACCTATCCAGAACAAGCATCGGCGTGCAATTGTGGGAAACGACAAACAGTATCATAGACGGCAACAACATAGTAAACAATGGTTATGGCATCTGGCTCGATTCTTCTTCCAACAACAGCATTAACGGGAACAACATAACAGCAAACAACTGGGGTGGCATCCAGCTCCATGATTCTTCAAACAACGTTGTTTCAGAAAACAACATAACAAACAACAGGGATGGCATAGTGCTCTCTTCTTCTTCAAGTAACAGTATATCTGGGAACAATGTAACAGCAAACAATGATGATGGCATCGCTCTCGGTTCTTCTTCAAGTAACAGCATATCTGGAAACAACATAGCAAACAACGAGTATGGCGTCGCGCTCTATGAGTCCTCTTATAACAGCATTTCCATGAACAAGATAACAACCAACGAGAGAGGCATCCATATTCAAGAGAGCTCTAGTAACATGGTCTCTGGAAACAACATAACAGCAAACAGCGAGGCTGGAACCTGGCTCCACAGATCTTCTGACAACAGCATTTACCATAACAACTTTATAGACAATAGCCAGCAAGTGTATGACTACGCATGGGACAGTCCACACGTTAGCCCCTCAACCAATCTTTGGGATGATAGTTATACCGGCAACTTCTGGAGCGACTACGAGGAAAGGTACCCTAATGCAACTGAGATAGATGATTCTGGTATATGGAATACACCATATGTCATTGATGCGAATAATCGAGACCGTCATCCGCTAATGGGACCTTGTACACCACCTGAACACGAGCTTCTTGTGTCAATAAACGCTCCGACCTCTCTGTGGCTTGGCAGCTCATCATCGCTCGACGCAATCGTTACTAATGAGGGGTTAAATGACGAGGTCGATGTGGAATTGTTGCTCCTCATCAACGGCACTTTAGCAGACTCGAGAACCATTCTGCTTTTACAAGCTGGCGATTCATATAGGCTCAGCTACCTATGGACCCCCACAAATGAGGAAACATACAACGTAACCGCCTACGCTCGTCCAGTGCTAGGCGAAGTTTCCGTAGAAAACAATCAAAAGACTAAATTTGTGACCGTTGCGGAAGTGGAGGTTGGCGTTAAGGCCGGCGATTGGATAAAATGCACTTATACGATTTCTGGTTGGCCGGGTGGACAGCCATATCCCGAGTGGTTGAGAGTAGAGTTTCTAACTGTTGAAGGGACAAACGCTACAGTGTACGTGACGATGCGCATGTCTGATGGAACAGAGCAAAGTGACACTATGACTGTTGATGTTGCAGTCGGAGGCGGAACTTTCCAGGGGCTCTCAGGTTTTGTCATTCCAGCCAATTGCACAACAGGTGATTCCATTTACATAACGGGGCATGGCAACTTAGCAATCGCTGGCGAAAGTACGAGAATCTATGCTGGAGCAAGCAGAACCGTTGTTTACGCAAACTTTTCATTTCAGGGGAACCAGCTAACCTATTACTGGGATAAACACACCGGAGTTATGGTGGAGTCATCTGCAATCTATCCTCAACTCAACATAACTGCAACCGCTAAGGCAACGGAGACAAACATGTGGCAAGCTAAACCGTTGTTAGTTGGCGACTTGGACAATGATGGAAAAGTTGGCATTCAAGACCTTGCTGTAGCAGCCAAGGTTTTCGGTTCCTATCCAGGGCATCCAAGATGGAATCCAATAGCCGACATAAACAAAGACAACACAACTAACATTGTGGACCTAGTCCTAATTGCGAAAAACTTCGGAAAGAACCAACAAAACTGACTTCCCTCTTTTTTCCATGTAACAAGATAGCAAGGCATCTCAACTCATAGATCAATCAGACATGTTCAGGAAAGGCTTTGGCGATTTCTAGACACTATTTGATTGGGGGTTATACAAGGACCATTGCGTTGTGCAGTCTTAACAAATCTGGATTCAAATATCTCAACTAAAAAAAGGGGATTTGGGGATACTTCAGAAACTTGTTGATCTATGCGGAAACGACATAGTAACGGAAACAACATAGTAACCAACGAGAGAGGCGTAGAGCTCGATTACTCATCAAACAACACTATTGCAAGAAATGAAGTAACAGCAAACAACGTTGGCATCATACTCTGGCATTCCTCCAATAACACGGTCTCTGAAAACAAAATAATAAAGAACAACGAGGATGGCGCTTACCTCGTGAGTTCCTCTAACAACAGGTTTTATCACAACAACTTCATAGACAACCCCAAGCAAGTGGGGTTGCACGAAACTGGATATACTACTGTTTGGGATGATGGTTATCCTTCTGGCGGAAACTACTGGAGTGATCTTAACCCTCCAGATGAAGATCTGGATCAGATCGGAGACACGCCCTACGTCATAGATGAAGATAACCTGGATCGGTACCCGTTGATATACCCGTATGGTTTTGTGCCCAGTCCCGATGTCAATGATGATGGAACAGTGAACATAAAGGATTTGTTTTTGGTTGCACGAGCTTTCGGCACTATACCTGGAGAGTCAAACTGGAATCCTATCGCTGACGTGACCATGGACGAAATTATCAACATCAGAGACCTTTTTGAAGTAGCTAAAGACTATGGAAAAACAGTCTAGCTGATAATAGAAGATTTTTCCACAAGTGTTATTTTCTAGGGAGATCACTTACAGTTAAGGGAGGAAACAGCACTGAATAAGAGTATGATGTTATTGTTTTTGGCTTCTGTACTATTTCTCTCATGTTTTAAGACAGGCAACGTGGTCACCAAAGCGACGGTGAATCATGATGGAGCTTCTGCTGAGTTGCGCGTGATTGATCCTTTGCCGGGACACTACGCTAACTACGACATAAAAGTCTATGAAAATGAAGAAATGGTGTGTTCTGGTTGGTGGAATTTCTCATATCTCGAATATCTTGACTCCAATTTGATAAATGTGACGAACACAATTCTGACTTCTCCTCCTACTTCCCATAGCCCGCCAAATGGCACATTTTGGTTGACTATTGACACGACAAACCGGTGGATTCCAGATGGTAATCACTGGTGGAAACAGACCTGGTATTGTTTTTGGATCGAGACGAACGTTACTGAGGGTTCTGTTATTCGTATGTGGACAACGAATGGAACAGTGGTGGACAGTGAACTTGTTCTGTTGAATGAGAAACTTGTTGACTGTTGGGTCGTAAACTGGAGCGAGTATGACATGCACTACACGTTTCTCTTTGATAAAATCACAGGTTTAAACATAGAAGCATGGGGATCTGGAGAGCATTATCAGGTTAAGTGGCTACTTGTAAACACAAATGTTCCGGTCGGAATCTATTCTCCTTCACATGAGCTTGGCATAGTGGTTGAAGCTCCCACGACTCTTGCTGTCAACGAGTCAGCCCTAGTGAATGCGACAGTCTACAATTTTGGGGTCAGTAATGAGACCGACATCAAGGTTGACTTGCTCATTAATGGAGACGTGGTGAAAAGCACGGTCCTTCCATTTCTGGCGAGTCTAAACGTCTTCAAGTTGACGTACACTTGGTCACCGTCAATAGACGACCTATACAATGTGACCGGACATGTTCATCCAGTGCCTGGAGAAGTTTCAGTTGAAAACAACAATGCTACTAAATTCGTAAGAGTGTTAGCCCCACCTAAAGTGGGAGTTAAGACTGGCGACTGGATAAAATACGTTTACACGATTACTGGGGCTCCACCGGACACGCCTTTGGCTGATTGGATGAAAGTAGAGTTTCTAAGTGTCGAAGAAGCCACAGCCACCATCTGCGTAACAATGCACATGCCCGATGGAACAGAACAGAACGAAACAATGGTCTTGGACATAATTACTGGCAGGGGCACGTCAACCAGTTTTTCAGGGTTTGTCATACCAGCCAATTGTACAACAGGAGATTCCATCTACATAAGCGGATATGGAAACATCACAATCATTGGAGAGACCATAGAAACCTATGCTGGAGCAAACAGAAAGACAGTTTACACAAGTTTCTCACAATACGGAGTCGAGCTCACCTATTGCTGGGATAAACAGACCGGAGTCATGGTGGAAGCATCCGTAATCTCGGGAAATATGACTGCAACCGCCAAGGCAACGGAGACAAACATGTGGCAAGCTCAACCGTTACTAGTTGGCGACTTAGACAATGACGGAAAAGTTGGCCTTCAAGATCTATACGAAGCAGCCCTCGCTTTTGGCTCCTACCCAGGACATTCAAGATGGAATCCAATAGCCGACATAAACAAAGACAACAAAACTAACATTGTGGACCTAGTCCTAATTGCGAAAAACTTCGGAAAGAACCAACAAAACTGACTTCCCTCTTTTTTCCATGTGACAAGATAGCAAGGCATCTCAACTCATAGATCAATCAGACATGTTCAGAGGAGAATCGTTTCCGTTATGATCTTGACGTGTTTAGTTGTGAGGAAACAACATTTTTTCTCTCATGATACTATCTGATTAGTATTCTTGATAGACAGATGAAAACAGGATAATATTTATCTAGGACAAGAAAGTACGTACCTCAGGAAGGTGAGTGATATCCGAGAAGAAATAGGGATTGCGGGAGATATCTCCATTGTAACTTGTGATACGATTCGTCACATAATACAGGGATCCATGACATAATGGTTGCAATGCTATTTTCAATTTCGAAAGATCAAAACACCTTGGGTTGAAGCCACCTTGCATCTTCGAAATTCTGCTCGATAGCTTCTGAAACAAGGTCATGGCTTAAGTTTCACCTATGAACAGGCACACAGAGAGACAGAGACGGGGAGACCCCTACCCCCCGTTTTCAACATACGTTTGATATTTGGATCCAAATATGTCAGCCTTCCATGTTTTCTCAAGCTGCTCAGCCTTAACACAGACAGCTTTCCAACAATATCTGTTACATTCAAGGACAAAAGCCACCAAACTTTGAATACTTCCAAACATAGCGCGCAACCTAACTGTCGCATAATTGTGTATAAAAAAGTGATAACATAAGGTGTCTTTTTTGCCTTAAAAGAAGCCCAATTTGAGGTTCTTCTCGACCACGCGCGCTAGTGTAGCATATTGGAAAGCTCTAAACTCGACAAGTGTTCCATATGCACTTATTCTTTTCATTCATACCGTGAGTGGGATTTGAACCCACGCTATGCTGGTGTCATCACCCGAAATGTAACCTCGCAAAATCTCCTTTTTTATTAAGTAGTTGGATCAGGAGATCTCTAAGATTAGAAAGATTGTCTAAAGAAAGAATACTAATTTTTTAAAATATTGTAGAGACCTAACACATGCCATCTTTCTTTATTTGAGATTAAAATCCTTGGCACATCGGAAACCCACGTTGAAATCCACCCAGTTGGGCGGAAGCGCGTTCCTGTAGTATACCCTATTGCAGTACGGCCCCGAGTGCCAGCCACCCCCACGGATCACCCGGAATTTTCCAGAACTGGGCCCCCGGGGATTCGCCGAAGGACTTGATGAGTAGTAGTTCGGACCGTAAAAGTCCAAGACCCACTCGACAACGTTCCCTTGCATATCGTAAAGACCGAAACCGTTTGGCGGATATCTGCCAACTGCGACCGGGCACCCCTTGCCTGACTTTGTGTAGTTCCCGTCAGACGGGTGAAGCGCCTCACCGTTAGGGTAGCTCATTCCCGCTAGTCCTCCCCTAGCAGCATATTCCCACTCCGCTTCGGTCGGGAGTCTCTTGCCACACCATACGGCATACTCGACGGCGTCGTGCCAACTTACTCCAACCACCGGACAGTTCGGGTAGTCTAGGCCACACCGGAAACCTTCCATATTCCAAAACTCTGGTAGCTTGTGTCCCGTCACCTTGCAGAACCGCAGGTACTTTGTGTTGGTTACTTCGTACTTGTCCATATAAAAGGTGTCAATGTACACTTTATGAACGGGATTATGATCTCCCTCTAAATCCGAACCCATAAGGAACTCACCGCCGGGAATTAACGCAAGTTCCTCCGTAATATTGGTCATCGCCCGTTTCTCCTTCGAATAACCCATAAAATCGACCTTAACAAAGGTTTCTTTTACAATTTTTAAATAACTTACGCCGATAATTCAAATTCGAAATAGAAAAAACTGTGAAATACGCGCGCGTGAAGTATGCTGAATAACTCCCGAAGGAAAGAACAACCAGACAACATTAGTCCAAAAAGCAAGTAAGCGATTTAGCATATCGTAAGGTTTAATAAATGCTTTGCCCAATAAGTATTAGGTCGAAATGCAAAAGAAAAAGGCACCAATGTACTCCATGCTAGGTTTAACCGTCTTTATCGCAACTTCTATTATTCTATCATGTGCATGGACTTACACTGAAAAAGAGAAGTCTTGTTGACTACGTCCTTCACAATTGAAGGGGGAGAGCAGAAGTTCAAGGCTTTCTATTTGTCTGCACCAGCCGAAGGATTCGAGATAAAAATCAACGTTTCAATTGGTTCTATAAAATTCAGTCCATTTCCAGCACAAGAGTTTGAAGAAACATTAGGCTATCATCAACATTACATAAATGAAACGACAGTTGAAGTGGTTCAACCTTGGTTCTTTGAAGGAAACAACAGAACTGCTGGATGTTCAACAGACGATGCGAACCAAGTTTGGTACATCCTTTTCTACAACGAAGATTCATACGAGAAAGAAATTCAAATACAAATAACCAAAGTATGGAAAGAACAAAACTATCAAAGCTGGATATAAACCTGTTGACAAAAAACAGTTCTGGAAAAGCTTAAATTAGAACTAAGAAGTCAAGGCGAAAATAAGAATATCACTCTAGCGTGACTTGTTTCTGATGGTACAGTACTTCTCCACGAATTGCATTCTTTGAATATCTGAAAACTCCAAACAAGGTTTCGCCAGCTGAGATGAGCATGTCCAAGTATTTTTCAATGTCATAACGGGTTTTTGGCTTAAGTAGCTCAGCAGCTGAGACTCTATTGTAGGCGGTTCTATTTCTGGAGTCAACAATTAGATATCGAACAGTTTGACCCGCTGAAACTTCAAACCCTGCTTTTTCTAATTGTTTTGCAGCAATTGCCTGAAAAACATCATGGCTATATCCAGAAGGATGTTTCGAAAGCCTTTTTGAGATCAACAAATCTTGGATATTAACCTGATTTGAAAACAGCCTTGCAGCATATTCTCTTAGAACATTGAAAGCATTAGGGATCTTAGCCAAAAAATCTTCGAAATCACTGGATTTAGCGAGCTTTTTGATCACTTCTACTTGAGCTTCACGAATAAAGTGCGGTGTATCTCCACGCCTTGCCTCAATACCTCTCATTTTGATTTTTCCATTTTCAAATACACCATAATATCTGTTCAAAACGGGAACTCTTTCTAAGACCTTGGAAGGAAGAAAAACTATCCAACGATATTTTCCCTCAACATTCAAAGGAACATTGAAAGCGCTTGAAACTTCTCTGCAAAACTTTACAACCTCTTTTGGAGAAACTCGCTTTTTCTTTAGCCACAAGGAATCTACAATACCGTGAATCACTTCAAAATCATGCTGTTCAGCCATCCTCGCAGTCTTCAACAATGCGTCCCGGGCGAAGGCGCAAACCGCAATGTGCGCGTCAACCTTCCCAAAACGCGCATTTCTATAACCTAAGTAGCCAAAACAGGTAACTAGAATCCATTTTAGAGCAGCTTGCCGCATTTTGTAGACGCGTCTCTGTGTTTTGTCTGCTTCCCTCATCAAAGTCTTATATCTCAAACGCTTCTTCAAAAGTAGATCTAAAGTCTTAGGAACAATACCAAGTCTTTTCTCACAGATATTATAACCAAGCTCAGGAACCCGCAACTTAGAATCCGGACAACACTTACAGAGAACGGTTTCAGCCGAAATATTAAGCGTTAACATCAACATAGGAAACATAGAAGTAAAATCAACTTCCACAACATCCGTGTGGAAACCAAGTTTGGGTTCAAAAATAAATCCGCCACGATCAGCAACAAGCAACTCCCATGCAGACTTGAAGGATTCTGGCTCACGTTTCTTCCATGGAATAAGAATATCATTCTTCCAAGCAGTGTAAAGCTGCAAAGAAGACATTATACTTCCAATAGAAGCTCTTGCAGCTTTATGAAGCGGGACCCTGCAAGTTCTCGAAACCTCAATCAATCCTTCTAATCCGGAAGCAGTGTAGATAAACGTGTTATCCACATCAACATGAACCCGACCGTAAAGTCTACGCATAGGCGCCTTATGGTAAACCCTGCCATAAGAAAAAAAAGTTCTGCCTCGCCCTTTCTTAGCTTTCAACGGAACATCTTCTCTGCTTAGAACAAAATGATTCAAAACACCATTGACAAAAGCCCGATAAGCCAAATGAGGAAAAACAAAGGAGTCACCGCCACGAGTAAAAATAAGGTCAGGATCTTCTTCTTTCACAGTTTCTACAAGTTCCAGGATCTTATCAGCCTCGTTTCCCTCCTCAATGACTGTACTCTTGTCACCGAATTCCAGCGAAATGCTATATATCTCATCGGTAAGCCTCTGAAGGGCATTTTCCTTTTTTATGTCGACGTTAAGCCACATAGAACGAAGAGGCGGAACATCATAATCAACATCTTCGACAGAGCTGAGAACACCATAGCAAAGGCTTTTTCCATCGTCGACAACCAAAATATGAGCCAAAGGAAAAACATCTTTCTCATAAAAATAAGCTTGTGAAATTGGAACATCAACATTGTAGAGGCGGAACTTTTCGTAACCGCCAAGCCTAAGAACCTTTGTGGCAAAAAACGAAGCCCTGCGGTAATCGCTCATATAAAGTTCCATAACCTTCCTCTTGGAAGCCTCCATAAAATCTGCATATTTCTGAACAAAACGCCAACCCTTGACTGAATAGCTATCCCTGTTTTTCTCAGCTAGACTCTTAAGGTCCGAAAACTTTCCTGAAGTATAAATTCTATGAGTAAACTTGTCAACAAGCTTAATCCGCTTTCCATTTTCAGCGATAATCCACACTGTCATCTCGTCGGGACCTGAAGGATAAACATCAAACAGCCATCCCCGAACCGTTTCAAGTTTGACGAAGTCTTTTTTCCAGTCTCTCAAGGCTTTCCCTAAGCTCCATAAGCTCCTTCTGTTGACTGAGCAGAATAGACATGAACATGGCTTCAGCCAAAACAGGCCTCGTAGCCATGCCTGCAGCCGACGCATAAATCCTGCAAGCCTTCATCATCTCGTCGAAAGCTTCAACATCCTTTCCTCTCAAAGCCTTTCGAAAGCCTTGCCACCGTCTAATCTCCCCTTCCACAGCCTGCCGATAAGACGGAACTGTTCTCCCCACATTCTACACCTCCACAAAATTTGTCAAAAGAGTATAATCAGTCGCAGGTAAATTCATGGTGAAGGATTTAGCACGGGGATGATCTTCCAGAACAAAACTTATAATTTTTCCTCGTTTCCTGAATTTAGCCAAAACGTTTGAGCGTCCAAACAAGAGTGCCTCAAAGAACACGCCTAGCTTGGTCCTCCTTTCCGCAAAATAGTTCACAACCACAATCAAATTCTTTCTCGAAGCAATCTCCGAAAGTTTCGCACAAACCTTCATAAAAAGGTCCTTAGCCTCAGTCTTGGGAATATCCTTATCAAAAAACAAAGAAGTAATATCGGAAACAACTAAAAGCTTAGATCTCTTCCTCTTCAAAAAAAGCTCAAGCTTTTCCAGAATCAAAGAAGAAAGCTGATAAGCAGTAAAAGCCCTCGAAACATAAATCTTCTCCAAAGCAGTCCTTGAATCTAATCCATGGCTACGGGCAATTTCAGCAACCAAGTAGGGGTCAAACGAGTTACCACCATCAACAAAAACGACAGATGAATTCAAACCACCTTTATTCGATCGCAGTTGACAACGAACAGACAAAACAAAAGATATGAAACGGGCAGCATGCCCACGTAAAACAACAAAATCGCCAAGCTCAAAACCTGGAAAAACACCGTTCAATGCTGGAACTCCGAGGGAAAGACGTCTAACCTTTTCAGCTGACAAAAGAGACAAGGCGCATTCCTCATGCTTCGACATAAAAAAAGAGCGACGCCAAATAAACTTTTGCCAGAAAAGCATCGTTTAATACTAGGACAGAGACAAATTAAAATGAAGTATAATTTCATATCGTGTGAGGGCAAGTTTTGCCAGAATACCTAATCGGTGCAGGTGGATGGGCCTATTTCCAAATTCCAGGGCTTCACCCTTTAGCAGCATACTCCAAAGCCTTCAACTTTGTGGAAATAAACTCAACTTTTTACGAAGTACCTCCTCTGGAAAAAGCAGAAAAGTGGAGAAGAATAGTTCCCCAAGACTTCCAATTCACTGTCAGAGCGCACCAGACGATAACTCACAAGCACGAATTTCAACCAACACCAGAAGCATTAGAGACATTTGAAAAACTCCGAAAGATATGCAAGATTCTAAAAGCCGAGATCATACACTTCCAAACACCATCATCCCTAAAAATGAAGCAAAAATCAATCAGGAACATCCAAGACTTCTTATCAACCATAAACCTTGGAAAAATCAGAATCACCCTCGAAACAAGAGGACCCCCGCCATCTAAGTTGTCCTCTGAACTTATCAAGACAATGCAAGAACACAACATCATTCATTGTACAGACCTTTCAAAAGGCGAAACGCCAGCCTGCGAAGCAAACATCCTATACTCAAGACTCTTTGGAAAAGGACACCACAACATCTACCAACCAACGGACGAAGAACTTAAAGACATAGACAAGAAAGCTTCAAAAGGAAATTTTGAAAAAGTGATCCTAAGCTTCCACTTCGTCAGGATGTACAAAGACGCTGCAAGACTGAAGATATACAAACAAACTGGTAAATTCCCCAGAATCACAAAATCAACAGGACTAACATCTCTGGAACAAGTCCTACAAGAAGATGCCAGATTTCCAGCGAAAAAAGAACAGCTAATACAGAGTCAAGGATGGAAACTTTTCGACCTCACACCGGAAAAAAGAACCCACGCAAGAGAGCTACTGCAAAAACTTCCAGAAAAAACATACAATAATATTAGTGAAGTGTTTCAAACACTACAATCGAATATCAGGTGACACTCTTGACTACACTTCCCGACAAAATATTTCTCGGCACTTCCGGATGGAGCTACAAAGACTGGATAGGGCCTTTCTACACAAAAAAAGACAAGAGCATGCTTCGCGCATACTCAAAAATCTTCAGAACAGTTGAAATTGACTCCACATTTTATAGGTATCCATCTAAAGGCACTGTTATGGGATGGGCCAAATATTCGCCAGAAGGCTTCGTCTACTCAGCAAAGTTGCCCAAACTAATAACCCATGAGAAAAAACTGGGTTTAAAAGAAGACGTGGAAAAAGACCTAGAAAAATTCGTAGAACTCATTGAGCCTCTCTCGCTCAGCGGAAAACTCGGCTGCATACTCATCCAACTTCCGCCAAAATTTGAATACAAACCAAAAGAATTAGAAGATTTCTTTAAGATGTTGCCAACTCACATGAGATTCGCTGTCGAGTTCAGAGACCAATTATGGATGAGACAAGAAACATGGGCACTACTTAGAAAATACCAAGTAGCCTACACAATCGTGGATGAGCCTCTGCTTCCTCCTGAAATACACATAACAACAAACACAGCTTATTTTCGATGGCATGGTCACGGAACAAGACCTTGGTATAATTACCGATACGACAAAGAGGAACTGCAGCCATGGATCCCCAAAATAAGAAAAACAGCTGAAAACATTCAAGAGATATATGGATATTTTAACAACCATTACCATGGCTACGCAGTTGAAAACTGTCTCCAAGTTCTTGAGATGTTAAGGCTTCTAACACCAGAACAGACTGAGACTAAAAACAAGGTTGAAAACTATTTCAGAAGATCGGCTAAATTAAAAAAAACCACGCTAGAAGCGTTTGTTGAACCAAAAGAAATGAATTTTGAAAGTCTATTACGCTTTTTTATAGATGACAAAAGACTGAAGAGAGCGCAACGCATCAAAGACAATGAACTTGAAATGGTGGAAGAAACAGAAGAGCGGATAGAAGCCCTCATAAGAGATTATCACATAGTCGTAGATCTTGAAACCAATACAATTTTACATGACTGCGCTGACTGGAGCAGAGTATTACCAACAAAAAAACTATGCAAACATGTTGGAAAATTACTCCTTTCAATAAATAAAGAAAAATCCTTACAAATACTAAGAAAATTGTACGTTCAAAAAGAAAAATGGCAATTCAAACCATACACACAATAAGGAGAGCGCAAACCAAATCACATTTTCTGGTGGTCAAAAAGAAAAAGTTTCGTAGTAACCAAATCTCCAATGGTTCCATTCCCCAGTTTTGTTGAACTTTCCAAATTTTGTTTGCCAGTCAAAAAGGGAAAAAACGTATTCACTGCTTAATCGGAAAATTCATTAAGCATGTTCCGCTTTTCCATAGAATCTATGAAAAGCCGAAAAGCAAAGCTGAAGATCCATGTACGAAAAGCTCGCAGCTCTGACCGTGAGGCAGTCTTCAAATTCTGTCAGAAAACGTGGAGTTGGGGCGACTACATACCTAGGGTTTGGGA
>Ga0209636_10004741_pt1 | contig 13899 bp, 11 predicted proteins | sample DeeMarSWOR152_54_FD_187464 | JGI IMG/M metagenome (GOLD analysis project Ga0209636, IMG submission 187464) | Marine sediment microbial communities from White Oak River estuary, North Carolina - WOR-1-52-54 (SPAdes) (version 2) | ecosystem: Environmental > Aquatic > Marine > Intertidal zone >...
TCAGCCAAGTCCAGTGATGCCTGAATGCCTGCGACGCCTCCACCAATAACCAAGGCTTTCTGGGTTACAGGAACCACAAGTTCCTCTTGAGGCTGGAGCAACGCTACTTTTGCAATTGCCATCCTAACCAAGTCCTTAGCCTTCTCCGTAGCCTTCTCCTTCTCATAGAGATGTACCCAACTGCAATGTTCTCGGATGTTGGCCATTTCGAAAAGATACTTGTTTAATCCAGCCTCTTCACATGTTTTTCTGAAGGTGGGTTCGTGAAGGCGGGGTGAACATGATGCTACAACTACACGATTCAGTTTATGCTCCTTAATGTCGTTTTTGATAAGTTCTTGACCTGGGTCTGAGCAGGTGTATCGGTTGTCCTTAGAAAGCACAACGTGAGGAAGAGTAGCTGCAAATTTTGCCACTGCCTCACAGTCAACGGAGCCTGCTATGTTTAAGCCGCAGTGACACACATACACGCCTATCCTAATTTCCTCGTCAGACTTGAATTTGGACTGTGGTGCTTGCGTTTCAGTCACTTTGGCATCATCCTACTGATTTCTTGGCTGATTCTAAGAGCGTCATTTTTGAGGTATGTTCCTGAAAACTCTGTTAAACTTTGTAAGATTTCGTTTCCCTCCTTATTCTAGAAGTCTGTTTCCTTCACGTCATCGACGTTCTCATTTTTCTCCCAACTCACTTATGATCACTTTAACGCATTCAATCCAATATTTGAGGGAAAGATTTGAAAAGGAACATGTTGCATTAGGCTGATAAAACCTACCTAAACTTATGGTCGTCAAGTCCGAGGAAAAGTGTTTGAGTGAGGACAAGATTGTCCACTCCATGTAATATGGAATCCCTATAAACAACGCGAGGTCATACTGCCCCATGCCGTCCAAACCTTTCCACTCCGGATCTTGAAGTCTGTTAGCTATGTCCATTACTGACATCCAAGATGCAGGCTGAAAACCTCTTTTAACAAACTCGCCAAATATGTGAGCCGTGGCTACCACAGGAATTTCTGCCGCCTTAGCCACACTAATAATGTAATCAATCACTTTTTCCTCACCTAAGTTGGTGTTAACAGCCTCATGTCCGACAACGAGGATGGGACGCTTCGCCATCTTCACTTTAGTAGCAACGACTTGCGGCTTTGCAAACACGAGGGCTTTCTTTGGACCTGAAATCTCCGCCCTCTGCCAAGGTTCCGCGCTCATGTTCACTCCTTCCTCTTCCTAATTAATCTTAGCAGAAGAGTAGGATCTGGAACTCTTCCCTCTTTCCATTTCTTTTCTTTCAGAATTTTCGTGATTTCATCCTTCATAATGATGGGGATGTCGGCGGCTGTGCGGACGAAAAGGTGGATGTCATCAGGCATCGTGCCGTAGAGACGTTTATGCAGGTCGGTGTAATTCGTGAGTTTTATTGCCCGTCCCTTCGTTGTGTCACTTGGTCTTATGCAAAGTTTCGCAATCATAACCATTGCCTCCTCCTTAGTCTCGGCTGTGTAGAATAGGTGTTCAGGCGCTGGACCCACGTAAACTCGATCTCCGGTGCGAGCGTCGTAGACGTACCAATCGTCTTCATGGTCTTTCCTACCAAGAAGCATGCGTCTGTATTTTGAACCGTGAGGTCCAACTATGACTGGTATGCCTAGTCTCCAAAAGCCGCTGGCTATCGAAGTAGCCTTTTGAGACATAGCACCCCACGCCACTCCTACGGCGCCAACTCTATTCAGAATATAATCGGCAATTTCCTCATAGTTTGCGCGTAGATTGCGTCTAGCAAAGATGCTTGCAATCTTGACGGCTGCTCCAGATATATGGGGATTAGAAACGCATGAACCAACATTTAAAAGCCCCCCAGCGGCGAAGTCTCCAGGATACATTTCATACGGGGTTTTTCCCTCCTCGTTCTTGTACATAGCAATGGACATGGCGGCACAACCTGAGGCAACTACAATGTATCGTCGCTTCGCAAATTCAGAGCACATTTCCGCCACTTCTTTCCCACCATGGGGATAGTTGGCACATCCTACAAACGCCACTACGCCAGGTATTTCTCCCAAAACAATGGGGGCGCCGACTTCGCGTATTTCTAAATCCTGTACGGCGCCTCGCCCAGCTCGAATCTTGAATTTCTCTTCCTTTAGTTTCTTTTCCGCAGCCTTTATGATAAAACTGTGTATAGTCATGCCAGCACGGCAAGCGCTTTCACAACGTGCACAACCTACGCATTCTTCGTAAAGGTCTGCAAGTTTGTTCAGACTTCCAGTAGCCGCTTCTATCATAGCTTCTGGAATAGGAAGGTCGTTTGGACAAGCTCTTCTGCAATCATTGCACTCTCCAATGGATGCACATTTTTTAGCTCTTTCAATTATTTCGGCAATATCTGGGATGACCTTGAACTTCTTCCTTTTAGGGGCGACCTCTACCGCGGTTCTCACCGCCACCTCACCAGCTTTGGCTGGGTCAAGGATGAGCACGCCGGGCACTCTTGCCTCTACTAGGTCCGCTACGATTTTATCTACTGGATCGCGTGTTCTGTTTTGCAGGCCTAAACAGATTTTGTTGCTCGTCACGATAACTGGAGTCTTAATCTTTTGCGCCTCAATCAAGGAGTCGACGCGTACGCATTGTTCGTCAATAACTATTACGTCTGGGACTCCGCTTCTGATGAATCTAAGCTGCCATGAGATAGGTCCAACTATCTTGGCTTCGGGACTGCGCCTAGTCAAGTCGTGAGCGGTGCAACACAAGCCGCAGACTTCAATTTTGCCGTATAAGCCATTTGTCTTGAGATAGTCCACGATTTCAATGGCTGGCGGGACATTGTGACCAATGCACGCGATAACTGGTTTCTGTAGGTCGACTACACCAAATCCTATATCTACGAGTGGGGCTTCGGGGTCTGCCTTGGGGAAGTCGTAGGCTGCGATCTGAGCCATATCTGCGATCTCCATTCCAACATGGTCTATCATTCCTGCGTGAAACACTTTAGATTCAAAGTCAATGTTGTTGCCTTCTTGTCCAATGTGGGTCGATGATAGCAGATGGGTGATCTGGCTTTCAACGTAGTCCAGGACATCTTCTAGGTCGCCGAGGGTCTTTGGTCGGATGCCGCAGACTAAACGGGTGATTGGTGCCTCCACCTCGACGGTCACTCCGCCGACGTCGATGGGAAATTTTCGACCATACTTCTCGATTAAGTGCTCAACTAGGTGTCTAGCATGAGCAGCGTGGGCTGCGGCTCCTATGCAGCAGCTGAGCAAAAAGAAGCGGGACTGGTGTGCGGTCATGTCTATTCCGCAAGCTCCCCGTTTATTTCCTGTTAGGTCGCACTTGCCGTAGGTGCAGAGGCAGCAGACGTCGCAGAAGGGCATGTAGAGAGGTTTGTATCGCTGCAGAAGCTTGAAGTCCCACTCTCTGAGGTCGGTTATGGAGGGAAACGGTGTTGGACCGATGGGTTCAGCCCACTTTTCCTCAATGATTCTTCCGATTGAGAGTTCTAAATCCTTTAAAACCCCTATATCTGTTTTTAACTCTTTTATTTTTAGATGTGCAGCTTTTTTGGACACTTAGCACACGTCCGAACATGTTACATGTTACGTATTTATTCTATATATTGAAACTGTGAAATAATACGCGGGCATTATTTAATCTTTTTGAATTGGTCTTCCACAAATGTGGGTGGTAGAAAAGGGTTTAATTAAAATTTTACATAAATATTACATAGGGGACGACAGTCTTGACAACAGTAAAAACAAACGTAGTCATAGCTGTTTCTGGAAAAGGCGGTGTAGGCAAAACCACTATAACAGCTTTGATGGTTAAGCTTTTGAGCGCTGCGAAAGTGGAGAAAGATTAATTTCTTCAAGTCCAGACCATAAGTTTTATATGTGAGTCGTTACAAACTTCTATCCAGGAGCATAAGAAAAGATGGAAGCTCAAACAGTTTGGGAATCGAGTTTAGCAAACCGTGCAGAAGGAACCCGATGGCAATACCTAACACACTTCAAGCGTTTCGTTGAATGGACTGGTTTAACACTGGATAAACTGCGGGAAATGAAGTATCATGAGGACCAAACGGCGAAGCCTTGGGAAAGAAACCAAGTTGAAAACTTGGTGAGACAGTACCTTCAAACTCTAGAAGAGAAAGAATATTCATGTAGCACTCAGCAGCTGAGTTATGCGGCTGTTAAGAGTTTTTTTGAAGCTCAAGGAATGCCACTGTTTTTGAAGCGTCAAGACCGGCCTAGTGGCTGTGCTTTCGGAAGCAAAACACTAACACATGAAGATATCAGACAGCTCAAAAACGCCGCTGAATACCTCAGAGACAAGGCTCTCATAATGTTCCTTAAAGATTCAGGGTTGCGAGAATCCGATGTAGCTAAACTGTTGTGGAGAGACCTTAAAGATTATGGTGAAGGTTTCATGGGTTTTGAAATTCAAACCAAAAAGAAAAAGACAAAAGCGAGAGGTTTCATAGGACCTGAGGCTACTGAAATTTTGGAACTTTACAAGCAGAAAAGGTTGCAAGGTACAAAGAAAGTCCCACCAGAAAAGAATTTGATGGATCACCCGGTTTTCGCTTTGTTTGCAAATCCGACGAAGAGCGCGCGCCCGGCATTTATGAGTGAGATACTTGGGTCCATAATTAGATTGGTTGGAATTGAGGGAGCAACACCTCACGGTCTCCGCAAGTTTTGGGAACAAAACATACACGTTGAAAAGATTGCTTACCAGAAACAAATGAATGGACGGGCCTTAACCGAAGTTGAACGCGCTTACTACTGGAAGGAAACGCCGGAACTTCTAGAAATATACAAGGCCAACTATCGTGATCTAAGGGTTGAGAAACAGGAATTCAGAGAAGTTGAAGACCGACTGCGCGGCGACTATGAAAAGCAGATTGCTGGTTTGCGTGAACAGATCGGCGAGTTGGAGCGAAAAAACTCTGAGCTTAAACAACGTCTCAATGGATATCAACTAACTGGCGACCAAGTAGCTGAGCTCCTTCGCAGAATCGAGAAGCTGGAAAAGCAAGTGCAAAAACCAAAATAACCTAATGAATCCATTGTTCTTCCTTGAGATACTTTACAACATCCAGTAACGCTTTTTCTTCCAAAGGAAAAAACACAAGGTTCTGAAATATTGCGGGGCGAGCACCTGGTCGGGGCGGACGCTTTGTTGGGATAACCATGAACCCTTGAGTTTCCATAAACCGATCAGCGTTCCAACCAACCTCTTTGAATTTCGATAAAAGACCCGATAACATGGTTTTAATTGCGCTTAACCATTTTGTTTCAAAGGAATCTATGAAGTTATGTGACTCAATTCGGTCTACTTTTTCTAAACCTAGCTCGGTAATCGAATAAACTGGTTTAAAGGAATCCTCACGACTTCCAGGTTCCATTTTCATCAATTTGTCGGTCACTAATTCTTCCAAGTATTTGTAGACCGTATTCTTGGCAAATTCTTTTCTTTTTGTAACGAGTTCCTCAATAAACTCAGGCCGCTTACGTTTTTTCCGATCGACCGCTAGAAGCAAAATTGCATTCTTTGCTTTTTCTCTTGAGTTTTCACCACGCGTACCCATATGAAACACGCTCAAAGTTTGAACCAAGTTTAAACCATGAACTATATTAGTTTTGCTCTTGTTATACTAAAGTAAAAAAGGTGTCGACATTGCCCATAATTCGTAAGATCATAGATGTGGGGAAAACAAGCAAAGGCGTCATTCTACCAAAGTCATGGCTAGAGTACTACGAGAAAGAAACCGGCAAACAAATAGAATCCGTCGCCATGGAAGTCAACAAAGTCCTGACAATCCAGCCGATTTTCGCAAAGGAGAAACAAAAATGAGTGAGCGGTTCAAATTCTTTCAGAAAATCCTAACACAACTCAACAAAATCCAAACAGAACTAAACACTCTTCGTGCTACAATCAAAGAAGAAATCCAAAACAGCAAACAAAAATAGGTCTAGAAACGGCGTCAGCCACTAACGACCCACATCCTATAGGGAAAGCAAATCCCCATAATCACTGGCTCGACAGCTCACACTGCTAGACAACCGAGGCCAGACATATTGAAAGACAAGAAGGATAAAGAGAATTTAACAATTACTGTATCAACGCCAGGACAAGTTCTCTCAGACGGTACCGTTTTCGAGCAGACAGACAACGAGCGATACCAAATTTATGACAGAACAGACGAGAAATTCATCGTTCCCAAGGACAACCAAGACCCTTGGTCGGTTTGGCAGAACAACAACACCACATACTTCCCACTAGAGAAGTTGCCTTGGAATCCTGCGCCATGCGCCTACAACTACAAAGATGAAGAAACCCTCTTCAATGAGATTAAAGCTTTCTTCGAGGATCACCTTGACATTTCTAATGAAGAAATGTTTGACGTGTACGCCGCCTTCACTCTAGCGTCTTGGCGACTGGAAGATTTTGATGTTGTGCCTTATCTCTTCTTTCTCGGGCCCTTGGCGAGTGGAAAAACCCGGGCTTTAGAGTGTTTCAGTCGGTTATGTTATCGGGCTATAATGGCTACGAGCATGACTTCAGCGAGTTTGTTCCGCGCCCTAGAAGCTTGGCACCCCACGGTGATCTTGGATGAAACTGAAATTTACAATCGTGAAGGCATGGCTGAGATAATAGCACTATTAAACGCAGGATATCGGAGAGGACAGTGCGCGTGGCGTGTTGGAAAAGTGGCGTCTGGAAGACTAGAACTCCAAAATTTTGATGTTTTCGGCTTCAAAGTCTTGGCAGGTACTCAGCTTCTGCGTGCAACTCTTTCATCTCGCAGTATTATCACATCCATGAGCAAAAACGTTAGGTCCGTACGCCTTTTCATCGATGAAAATAAAGCCAGAGATTTGCGCGGTCAACTGCTTAGATACCGTTTTCAGAATTTGGGTAAGCCCTTGCCTGAAATAGACTTTTCAACATTCAAGGATTGTCGTGTTGCTGAACTGTTTGTTTCTTTGCTTCATGTAGCCCCCACAGAGGAAATTCGTGAACGGTTGAGAGAGCATGCTTACAGTTTGGTTAAGTCGAGAATGGAAGAAGATCTAGTAAGCCTTGAAGCTAGGATTTTTGATGCTATCCTAAAAGTTGAAGACTTGGTAAATGAGGGGCGTATTTCTACGCAGGCAATCACGGATAGATTCAATGAGGAATTGCCGGAGAAAGAACAAATGAAGTCCATGTGGATTGGTCGTAGAGTTAGAGCTTTAGGATTTGAGAAGGCTCGAATGCCAGATGGCAAAGCCGGTTTCTATTGGGATCTTACTCGAGTAGAACGGCTTAAACTTAGATACTGCCCTACCCCTGAAATGCCTTCAATTCCTTCAGAACCTTCAAAACTAACACTAATGGATGTTCAACATCAATTTGAAGGAACTGAAGCTTCTGAAGACATTCCGGAGACACCCACCGTGGGTGAAGCTGTTGAATACGCTTACTCCCAAATGGCGAAGCGTCTACCCAACAAAAGTACAGAAGACAACTTCCTTCATGATTTACAGTTCAAAGGCTTAAGCAGAGAAGAAGCCGAGCAAGCTCGCGAAAGGGAATTTGAGAAAGGCAACCTAGCATACGACCCTGACGGGTGGCTGAAGTGGCTAAAGTAACGCCGCGCATCACCGTATCCCTTATATGTCCGTGTGGAAATTGGGTTTCTACTTTTCAGGTGTTGCAAAGGAGATGATGTGAAATGTCGCCAAGATGTGAAGCCTGCGATGGTCAACTGATCGTTCTTGAAATCTTCTGCACGGATCCCTATCACAAGAGCATGGAATGGTTTAGGGATATCAAGAAAAGATGCATTTGCGACACCTGCGGCAAGGAACAGGCAATCACCGTAGAAACGGTAAAGCAGTCCAATATAGATTGATATCTACCTATAGGGCGTTTCCTATTGTCTTCACCCCCGAAATTAATTATATCTGCGTGCGCTACAACTCTTTGAAAACGTAGTTTATCCCATTAGAAAGCCACACGCTTGTATCAATGTCCTTTTTTCTAACTTCACCTTCATCTCTAAAGACAACAATTGCCTGCGGTTCTTGGTACCCATTCTTTCTTTTCGTTTCTCAGATATTTTGCCAATAGAAGAGCTTCTTCGCTAATCAACGTATCAAGTGTTTGTCTTTTACCGTGTCTTATTCTTTGCATGCATGCATGTAGTGCATAGTTTCGACGCCTTCAATCACCTTTCTCTTGCCCGTCTTCAAGGTTTATGCAGTCGCAAAGAAGATCGTGAATAGCTTTAGAGCTTTTGATGATTGTAGCTTCGCGATCCCTTATGATTTTTTTCTTTTTCCTTATCTTTCTCAATTTGGAATTTGAACGAAAACTCGTCCAGATCCCTATTATGGTAAGAATACTGAAAAATGTGAAGCTAAGCAAATCACGGAGAACAGCTTGCTCTATTGTAAGGTCAGAAAATATGAATGCGACGACTGTGCTAGCTGCGGGACCTAGGACCGTAAGGGCTAATCCTGTTCTAAATTCCGCCATTGCAGTTCTTTCTTCCGCCAGATAATTTCTTTCTAAAGCTAACAAAGTACGGATTTTGCCAAGTATTTCTTGTTCCCCAGCCTCCACCATATATTCTACCTCAAGCAGTTTCTATAGTCGCGTGCACAGCTAGGTTTAGATCGTAGATTTGTAGTCTCTATCTCATGATTTCGCCATATTCCTCGTACGGCATTATCGAGAGATATTTCATCAGGCTCATGCATGCATTACACTATTAAAATCTTTAGCGTTGATATCTACAACACTGCTCAATGCTGAAACAGCCCCTAGATTTTGTACACTTTGATTTTAAGTGAAGTATCTGCCCATTATGTATGCGCCCAAGAACATGCCGGCAATGCCGATTAGGACAGGAAGGTTTCCTACTCCAAGGCTTGCCATGGCTGACCCAGGACACAGACCTGAGATTCCCCATCCTACACCAAAAATTATTGCACCAAAAACTGTCCTTTTGTTCAATGTCCGCTTTCTTTTCTTGAATTCGCCGCCCAATATCGGTTTGTTCAGGAGTTTAGGTATAAGATTGATTGTTATCGCGGTTACTAGAGCGGATCCGCCCAGCAATAGCAGTAGCCCCAAGTCTTTCAGTTGCAGGAAGCTGAGAACAATTTCTTGTTTTGACATGCCACCGAACGCTAATCCAAAGCCAAAGAACAGCCCACCCATGAAAACAAAAACGTGTTTTAGTTTCACGGCAATACCCCCAGACTTTGGATCGCCAGTGCAGTTAATACTCCGACGACTATGAAAGTGAGCACAGCTACAGCAGAAGTTGATGATAGTGACGCTAAACCGCTGATCCCATGCCCAGATGTACATCCTTTTGAAAGTCTAGTTCCAAAGCCTACAAGAAATCCGCCTATTACGAGTCTCCACCATTCTACGGATGTTGTGAAGAAGCCTTCTGCAGCTAATGTTATGGTGTAGATTAAGGCTCCTAAGATAACTCCTAGAGCAAAAGTGAGACGCCATCCTCTAGAATCGAGGTACTGCTTTTGAAGAAAGTATGGCCTTTTGGAAAAAAATGATATTGTAGTGTCGAAGAAGCTGCTTTGGGTTGCATGGAGTCCTGTTGCTATGTAAATTAGGCTAACGCCTATTCCTATTAGTATTCCACCTATTATGTATGGAAAAAAACCTAATGGAAACATAATACAGCTTATCAAGTGATTTATCAGATAAGCTTTTGCGCATTATGCTTGATGCCGTTGATGACCTTTTGTGATTGGGCGGCTAGTGTGGTTATTTATATGTCTAATGCAACAAGAGATAATTGTAATATGTAAGAGATTGATGTACAAACAGGGTGTTCAGTATGTTTCTAGAAAAAATTAAATCAGAAGGATTATCTCACAATTCATACTTCATAGGCTCAGAAAATGAGGCAGTGGTTATTGATCCCCGACGGGACTGCCAAGTTTTTGTAGATATGGCTAAACAAGAAGAGATGGCAATCAAGGCTATTTTTGAGACACATAGAAACGAGGATTATGTAATCGGCTCTATTGAACTTGCCCAGCGCACAGGAGCAGAAATCTATCATGGATCAAAACTAGACTTCAAATATGGACAACCGCTAGAAGACGGACAAGAGTTTTTCTTTGGAAAACTGAAGCTAACTGCCATTGAGACACCTGGACACACAGATGAAAGCATGTCCTATGCATTAGCTGACCTGGATACAAGTAAAAAGCCGATAACGGTTTTTACTGGCGACACATTGTTTGTTGGCGATGTGGGACGCACAGATTTATACGGACCAACTGAGGCTCCACGATTATCTGCAGAACTTTTTGACAGTATTTTCAATAAACTCTTACCTTTGGGAGATGAAGTGATTATTTATCCTGCGCATGGTGCTGGTTCGGTTTGCGGAGGAGATATTAGCCAACGAGAAGAAAGCACCTTAGGAATAGAAAGAACTTTAAATCCTATTTTACAGAAAAAACGGGAAAAATTCATAGAACACAAAGTTTCTGAACACCACAGTAGGCCTACTTACTTTTTTAAGATGGAACAGTATAATCTAGAAGGACCTCCGGTATTGAATAATTTGCCAATTCCTGACCCTCTTAAGCCAGAATCTTTCTTGGAACAGATTAAACATGGGGCCATTGTGGTTGACACCCGTAGACCCCCCGCATTTGGGGGTGCTCACATAAAAGGTTCTGTGAGTATTTGGCTGGAAAGAATCCCATTATATGCAGGTTGGATTTTGCCCTATGATAAACCAATTCTGTTGATTTTGGAGGATAAAAATTATTTGGAAAATGCTGTTCGTTTACTTTACAGGTTAGGCTATGATGAAATAACTGGATATCTTGTTGGAGGGATAGAAAGTTGGTATAAGCAGTCCCTCCCTTTGGAACATTTTGGTTTATTGTCGGTACATGAATTAAAAAAATGGTTAAACCAAGAAGATAGATTGTTTCTACTAGACGTTAGGGAAGAGAACGACTGGGAGCAGGGTCACATTCCTGAATCCGTCAACATCTTTTCGGGCTACCTCAAAAACCGGATTAAAGAATTGCCCAAAGATCGACCAATTGTAGTAGTCTGTAAGGTTGGAAATCGTGCTAGTTTGGGAGCGAGTATTCTACGTCAAGCAAGGTTTAAGCAAGTCTATAATGTGTTGGGCGGTATTATTGCTTGGAAAAACGCAGGCTATGAAATTACTAAGGTGTGAACGCATTAAGTAATACGCGATACTGCATGCATGCCAACCAAAAATCGCCTTCCACAGCTCCGAAAGAATACGTCCACCCTGCTATTGCATATCCTCCGTCAGAGGTTTCCACGACAGAATAAGCTTCATCCTCATCTGCTCCTCCGTATGTTCTGGTCCATTCTGTTGGGGGTGGTTCCGAGGACTTTGCTCGCCGAATGCTAAATGCTAACGTCAACATGCTTACTAACAGCAGTGTGGACTAACCAATTCTATACGCTCGCTTTACTTAGGTAGGATCCCGGTGTATGTGAGAATCCTAGCTGTATTGTTTAGACAGTATGATGCGTCGGCTGTACTGACACCCAAGCCCTCTAAGCGTTCGTATTCCCTCTTAACTTTCTTCTCTTCAATATTGTCTCCATAAGACGCAGCTAATGTTTTAACTAGTTCTCTCCCGAAAGTTGCGTGTCGTTTTTCAAGAAACTTGACAGTTCTCATACTTGCGCACCATGTAATGTCTTGGACAGGAAAGGGGGCTACTTGTTGTGAGTTTAGAATGATTTCGGCAATCCTTCTTTCTTCTTCGGTTTCGTATTTAGACAGAATGCCCTTTCTGTCTTGGTAGTACTCGTAGGTCCTTTTGATATATGCCATCAAATTCTCAAAGTGAACGTAACAGTTTCTGATGTGACGAATGTCGTCAGCTAGTTCATAGTGCTTTTCGTCAAGTAACCCCTTAGCTTTTGATTCTTTGATCAGCCTTTTGAAAGTTAGACGATGGAGTTCTTCCTTTTCTCTGTCTGATAGCTTTGCATTCAATTTGATAATTAATCCCAATGCGAGAGCTGAGCTGGAATGAAATATAGAGGCGAAATCAAAGGTTTCTCCCATATTGAAAAGTAAGGCTGCTATTTCAAGATTGTATAAAGGAAAAAACCTTTCAGGGTCATTTTCTAAGTTAGTCAGTCCTTTTATTATGCGTCTCATATTAGCGGCATTTTTCACTCGCCAATTGACCCATTTAAAAGAGTCTATTAACCTTCGTATTTTCTTCAGCATCTCAATCAAAGAACAATAATCATTCTATTCAAATAATGTTTATGCGCGCGCATTTTGCAGATTTTATACGCATTTGAAGAAATGCATTTAGATAGTCATTCCGCCGTTGGGGCTTATGACCTGACCTACAAAGTAATTGGCGTCTTCTGTGGCTAAGTAGGCGATAAGAGAAGCTATTTCATGGGGTTTACCTATTCTCCCTAGAGGGATGCTGGGCATCATGCCTTGAATCATCTCTTCAGTTACCCCAGCCTTTGATAACAGGGGTGTTTCCACATAACCCGGGGCGACAGCGTTAACGTTAATTCCGTGGGGAGCGACTTCCTGTGCCACCGCACGTGTAAAGCCTATAATGCCTCCTTTCGCAGCAGAGTAATGTGAAGCAGCTAAACACCCTTCTAAAGCGCAGATAGATGCTACGTTTATGATTTTCCCTGATTTCTTCTTCAACATAATCTTTAAGGCCTCACGAGTACACTTCATGGTGCCTGTCAAATGAACCGCTAACATGCGGTCCCAAGCCTCATCCGTCATTTCAACTGTAGGCAAGATATTAGCTATACCCGCATTATTGACTAGTATATCTAGGGTTGAAAATTTCTCGTTGACCTTTTCGAACATTTCTTTTACTTCTTTAGTGCTGGTCACGTCTGCTCTGACTGCCAATCCCTTATGACCCATGTCCTCAATCTTCTTCACAACCTCTTTGGCACCATTCTCGTCAGATCTGTAGTTCACGGCTACATCCGCACCTTCCTCAGCCATGTAAAATGCTGTAGCCCTACCTATCCCAGAACTGGAACCTGTAATTAGAGCAATTCGACCAGATAGTTTCATATTTTTATCCTCCGATTCACCTCATCTGTTTAGATCGGTATTAAAGTTTTATATTAAAATACAAATTAAGTAATTTTGAGTGAATAGAAGCAAATAGCCAAAACTTATACGCGCGCTAAAATTTAACCCCAAACCCAAACGTTAAAAATGATTAAACACTCATAATAACAGAAGAGGCAGTGGGACTTTGGAAGAAGAAAGATTTAGGTATTTCATGTTAGAAAAAAGAGGGGAAGTTAAGTCACGGGTTGCGCTTAAAACTTCTGTAACGCGTTGATCGCACTGAGGAATACATCACTATGCATGCATGTATGCATGTGCATGCTAAGCGTCTCATATAATTCCCTCTATATTGTTTATCAAGAATGCGCACGCGCGCATCCAAATAGCATATTGTGTCATGCGATATAATATACTGTTATTTCGCCCTCAGATATATGTCTGAATTCGATCCTATGCATGTGCAAACAAAAAAAGAGGGAAGGTTTTGTGTTATGGTTCTGAGATTTTCCAAATCATTACACGCACGCTTCTTGGCAATTTCACACTCAAAGTTGCTTTTCACGCGCATGCATTCCTTCAATGGATCATAGGTGCGAATTTATTGGCTATAATATATTTCATTGAAAAGTGAATTTAAGCTTGATGTATGCATGCTAGAGGGCATATGGTAGAACCACAGCGTCTATGGCATGGATAATTCCATTTGCGGCTTCGACGTCCGTAACGATTATGTTAGCTTCGCGACCTAAATTGTCCATAAGAGTGCCTGAGTCTTGATACAGG